>Ga0256781_1000007_pt1 | contig 63894 bp, 100 predicted proteins | sample MC6MC0932MT_FD_186055 | JGI IMG/M metagenome (GOLD analysis project Ga0256781, IMG submission 186055) | Metatranscriptome of enriched soil aggregate microbial communities from Iowa State University, Ames, United States - MC6-MC0932-MT... | ecosystem: Environmental > Terrestrial > Soil >...
ACTCGCAAAATAATCCACATCGACATGGACGCATTCTATGCGTCCGTCGAACAACGGGACGATCCCAAGCTGCGAGCCAGCCCGGTCGCCGTCGGATATGCAGCGAAACGCGGAGTCGTCGCCGCAGCCAGCTACGAGGCGCGCGCATTCGGCGTGCATTCGGCCATGCCATCGACAACGGCATTGCGGAAGTGTCCCGATCTCATCTTCGTGCCGCCCCGGTTTGATGTCTATCGCGCCGTCTCACAGCAAATCCGCGCGATCTTCGCGCGCTACACGCTCCTCATCGAACCGCTCTCCCTCGATGAAGCCTACCTTGACGTGACGGAGAACCGGCGCGGTCTCTCGACAGCATCTGAGACCGCGGCAGAAATTCGTGCGTGTATATTCGCTGAGACGGGCCTCACCGCGTCGGCCGGCGTGTCCTACAACAAATTTCTCGCCAAGCTTGCGTCCGACATGCGCAAACCCAATGGCCAATTCGTCATACCGCCCCAGCGTGGCGCCGAGTTCATCGCCGATCTGCCCGTCAAGAAATTCCATGGCATCGGGCCGGTCACGGCTGAGAAGCTCCATGCTCTTGGCATCTCCACCGGCGCCGATCTACGCGCCCAATCGCTCGAATTCCTTCAGCGGCATTTCGGCAAATCGGGAGCCTGGTATTACGCCATCGCGCGCGCCGAAGACGATCGGCCGGTGGAGCCAAACCGGCCGCGCAAATCATCCGGCAGCGAAACGACGTTCTCCGAAGATCGTTATCGTCCTCCCGAGATCGAGGCAGGCGTCATCGAGATGGCCGACGATGTCTGGGCATGGTGCGAGAAGAACCAGAGCTTCGGCGCCACGGTGACTGTGAAAATCAAATTTGCCGACTTTCGCATTGTCACGCGCAGCCGGACCGTGTCCCGGCCTGTCGCATCTTGCGATCTTCTCCACGAGATCAGCCTCGCCCTGGTGCGAACGGTTTATCCGGTTACGACGGGCATTCGGCTCGTTGGTGTCTCGGTTTCCAAGTTCTCATCGGAGGACGATACGCAACTCGACTTGCAGCTTGGGGACGCGCCCTAGCGACAAGAACTCGGCGCCCCGTTGCAGACCCCCGCAGCACCTTGGTTCTTGAGGTCGTTTGCCTCGCCCTTTGGGCCGGACGATTTTTGCTTCGGGATGAAAATCAGAGCGCCGAACGTCGGCGGTGTCGTTGGTAGCGGGAGGCGGACTTGAACCGCCGACCTACGGATTATGAGTTATGAGCTCCTAGCCGATTTGCCGTTTATTTTCAATGGCTGTGATTTCCTTTGTGCCTGCTTTTGTGCCTATAAAATCACGGATTTCTGCATTTAGCATTTCAGCAAGTCTCTGACGTGCCGCCAAGTCGATCACCCGACCGCCAACCGCGTCATGCAAGTTCTCGCTCTTGAGGAAGGCGTATGCCTTCTCGGTGATGTCCACAGAGGCATGACCGAGCCAGCGGGAGACCTCAGCCATCTTTAGGCGATGGTCCTGCAATAGACGGCAGCCGCATGTCCGTCTCAAATCATGGATCTCGACGTCATGGACGCCCGCGGCTCTGGCGATGGTTTGAAAAGTCTTGTTGAGGTCAGCAAACTTTTTGCCGGCCGCAGTCCGCCAGAGAAGCAGGTCGGTGTGCTTGTTCGTTGGCAGCATCTCAATGATGCGGCGGGCTCGAGGCAGCAGGGGGACCGTGCGGGCCTCGCCGTTCTTGCAGAACTCTTTGGGAATGGTGATTTCGTTGCGCTCGAAGTCAACCCAGTTTCGCCGGGCACTCAGAAGCTCTTGCGCGCGGAAACCAAGATCAATGTAGAGCGCAATCGCGCAAGCGATCATAAACTTTTCGAATCTGCGAATTGCTGTCGGGTCCATTGCGCGTGCAATAGCTGCCGTTAGGACCCGCTCCTCCTCGGTGTGCGAGAGGTAACGCCTGCGGGCGTCGCTGTTGACGAGAGTCTTTCGGCGTTTATGGGCCTTCAGATAGGCGGCTGCCGGGTTTTGTTCACAAAGATCGAAGTCGATCGCCACGGTGAACACCGATGACATGCATTGAAGATCCCGAACGATGGTCGAATCTTCCAAAGTCGTCTTCTTTCCCTTGTACTTGGACTGCTTGCCGGCGCGTCGGCGCGCTGTAACGAAGCGGCCAATGTCCGCCTTGCCGATGGCTTGAAGGGTCGTGTTCTCAAAATGCGGGTTGAGAATTAAGAGGCTGAGCAGGTAGCGATCCTGCGACGACGGCTCGAGCGTAGGGAAATGGTTCGTCGTAAAGTTATCGACGGCTGCCCGCCATGTCGTGACGAGATCCCCCCTAGGCGTCGCCTTTAACGACTCTTGAAGTTCAGCGAGCCATTTCTGGTAAGCTGCTGGCGCATCTCTCTTAGACTGTGTTCCAAGGGGACCTCGGTATTCTTGCCTCTTGATCGTCTTGCGCCCCCACGCCCAGCCGTTCCGCCAGTAGATGCCCATCGTCGTTCCGCCTTCGGTTTAGGTTTTCCAGCCGCCAACCACGCCTCAAAGCCTTCGGCATCAAAAAGGATAGCCCCGCATCCTTCTGGCTTCGACGCCCAATCTACAACCTTGGCTAACTTCTGAAAGAAGCGCGGTGTAAGGCCGGTTCGTTCGGCAAGGTCCCTGGCCTTGAGCTGGCGACGATCAGACTTCTCAGCAAGGCCCTTCACTGTGTAGGCCATAACCTTTACTCCCCCTTCCCCGCCTTCGTTAGTGAACGGATGGCGTCCGCAATCTGACCGCACGCGAAGCGCTCTGAAAACGACGACATTGGTTGTCCCGTCGCATATTCGGGCGACAGATATTCAGCCGCCTTTGCTTCCGCCACCTTGGCGCATTCCTCTATCGTTGCGCGCCGAGTGGCCTTGGCCATATCGATGCCGAACTTGAGTGCCGCGATTTTTGCTTCGTCCTCCGTCATCTATCTTCTCTCCGGTGATGATGGGATAACAAGAACCGTCCCCGGGAAAATCCAATTAGGACCGCAGAACTTTTGCCGCCCGCGCACGCGCTGCGCCTTCAGGATGGTGAGTTCATTGACCGCGTAGAGCTTTGTCCATTTGTACGGATCGCCAAGATGTTCGCGTGAGAGCGACCAGAGGGTGTCGCCCGATTTTACTTCAACGGTTTTCATTTTTGATCTCCGGTGATGATGGGGGAGGGGGAAGGGGCATCCAGTGAGTTGGAGACCAAGAGCCCTGCGAGCGTGCCCAATAAGAATGGTCATGGCGCACATGACGAAACTCGTCACCACGTACATGGACCATCACCCACCGCTCAGATTGCAGCCAACAAATTACCTCCAGGGGTTCAGCTCGATATATCGAGGAATCCCCCTCTTGCCTCAACGCGCCAGTATAAAATTTTGCATGCTTTTCCCATGTGCTATGTTTCTCATCGTAGCCAAGAATTAAGCGACCATCCTTCGGCGCACTCTCGATCGGATACCAAGTCCCGAATTGAAATTCCTCTGTCATCTGAAATCATCCAACTAATTGCGTCCAACCAGCAGGCCAGAGTGTCTGGCCTGCCCAGCGAGAAGACTGTCAGTCGTGATCTCCCCGAGGTATGCAAGCTTTGCCGCGAGGTGGTGAAGTGCATCGAGAATGCGCGGTACATCGTTGCCGACTTCATCGGTGATCGCGGCCAGCACTATTCGCTCGTGAGAATTAAATTCATCCCCGTCCAAATCGACTTCAATTATCTTTTCTGTCGTCACGATCCTTCTCCTTGCTTGGATAGAGCGCGCTCCATGCGATCGGAGCAGATGGGACAAGGAACGCCTCCCCCGTGGTCACAAGCGTCCTCCCGATCGCTAGATCCAGCCCACGGGTGATCTGTGTGCTTTGAGCAGACCGTTGTTGAGTCATCGCAGTTGGGGCAGGGGAAGGCTATGACGGTTGCATCGCTCATCCCCGTTCCTCCTGCTTAGAGAGAAGGGCACGCTCGGCATCGACAAACCACGTCGGTAGCGTACCTGGACCCCACTGCGGCCGGTTGCTGTTAAACCAATCGCGCGCTTCTTTCAGATTGCCTTCCAACTCCCCGACTCTTTCTGAAAGGCTTTCGATGAGGGAGGCTGCGCGATCTGTCATGCCGTAAGTCTCCGGCGAGATTGCCCGAAGCTCTGTCACGATCTCTTTTGTTTTCTCGTCCATCCTACTTCCCCTGAGTGTCTGTATGCTGTGATGCGCGGTCGCCCAATCCGATCGCTGAAATGAAGGCGGCGTCCGGATAAATTCTCCGGGCTTCCTCGGGCGCATCAGCCCAGTCGAGCACATTGAAAGACGAAATCACTTTCGACAAACGGTGTCGCTTTCCGTAGCCAAGCGAAAGCGTGACGGTGCGTCCGACGCGGCATTGTTTTTCATTCCAGCGCGGGCCGTAGGCACGATACTCCGTGCTCTTTTCACCGCTTTCAATCTTGCGGAACCATTCAGTGCGCAGCGGGATGAAAAGCGCTTTGTCCATCTCTATTCCCCCTGATCTTGAGATGTGGTGCGCCGGACTGCCCAAATGAAACCATCGGCGGCGAGCTTTCCAACGGTGAAAGCCGCATACAATGAAGCGGGACCGGTTATCAGCCGAGGAAGGTCTGACGGCTCCATGAGCCATGCCCATAGGTCAAACATCGGCTTTCTCCTTCGCTTCTTCCTCTGCAATAAGAGCGCTCACAATTCCGTCGAGAAACGCTAAACAGACGTTGCCTGATGGGCGCCGGTCAATGTCGATGCCGGTATCCCAGATGCTGCCCCACTCGATCTCGCCGAACTTCTCGCGAAGCCGGTCGCCATGAACGGGACAATTGAAGTCAGGAACAACCCAAGCGTCATCTGACACGCAGCATGTGCCGACCTTCCATGCGTAGCCGGGGAGAACTTCACGGCACAGAGCGACGCAAGCACCAAGGCCGTCTGGATCGGTGGTGAATTTGGGTATGCCGAACATGTCGGCATTGGTTTCTGGCAGATATTTATAAATGTCGGAATCGGGGCTTGCGTATTCATCTACGCCAGAAATGCCGAACGCCCTCGGCTTGAGGAGCGTCTTGATTGAAGCGCCCTTTACAACGCCTAAATCTGGCATCAGCGGATGCGCGGCAATCAGACAATCGAGTTCCCGATCCGCCCCAGTCGCTTCCCGTATTCTGCTTTGTAGAGATTTGAGAGTGTCTAATCGTGTCACGACTCCCCGCCCTCCTTATTGGCGCTCCCGTTAAGGGCGCGGATGGCATTTATCGCTTCGTCCAGCGTGTCCAATCCGCCCAAGCCGTATTGGCCGAATTCTTTGAGTTCTATTTCGCGGTCGCGCATCTGGCTCCGCATCCCGTACAAAACCCCCGCACATTCCTCTATAGCTTTCGCTCTCGCTTCTTCGACGAGATTGGCGGGCGGACTGCCGGTTACAATGTCTAGTAAATGACGCGCCCGCTCGACGTATTTGGACTTCTCGTTGCGCTCGGCAATGGCGACGGTTTCCCTGATCGCGACAAGCGCGTGGTTGCCCATCGCGTGCAGGAAACTCGTCAGCGACGGCTTTGCGATGGCTCCGCGTAGCATGTTGGCGTGGACGACAACTGGATCAGACAACCCACCAACAAGCGCTCTCGCTTCTTCAAGTTGAGAGCGTAGAGAGGTGATCTCCCGAGCTGCTTCGTTTGTCAGCCGACAGATGCAGTGCTTGTGGGCATCCGTGAAAGGCTCGCGGTCGCACCGGACGTCTTCAAGCCTTTCAACCAGCGTCGTTGTTTGTGTCTCGCTCATTTCAGCACCGCTCCATCAGTAGGGGCGACGAGTGCGGCGCGGCGTTTAAGCTCTGCTTCCAAATCTTCAATGCGGATCAGGATGCCTTCAAACGGATCGCCGCCGCCAAGTTCCTCATCGTCGTTTCGCATGCGTTCAAAGGCGGTAAGTTCATCTGCGAGTTTCGCTTCCAATGACGCGGTGGACATGCCGGTAAATTGGTTCAATACTCCGCTCATTCCGTCACCGCCTCTGTCTTATGAGCCGTACCGTAGGGAGTGGGGGAGACGTTGATGCTGAAATCGCCCGCGCTATGAAAGCCGCAGTAAATGAATCCTTCGCCTTCCCCATCGACGCAGTTCAACTCGATGCCATAATCATGTGAGCGAACGTGCGGGCGCGCGTAGCTGTGAATTTTCTCGGCCAAGTCATCTAAATCGACGGCATCGGTCACGAGTGGTGCGATGCTGTGGTTGCGACCAATGCGCTCGAATTTGACTGTGTATGTTCCTGCTTCGCTCATTTCGCATCCACCTCCGAAGGAGCCGTCACGACGGCTAGTGCGGTACGGGCTTGCTTTACGGCTTCGTTGGTGCGCGCATAAGCAGCGTCGAATGCATCGCCTGTGCAGGCCACCACTTTGTCGGCCGGGATCGGCCTTTCGGGGTCAAAGAGGCGCCGATGATCCTCATAAGTGCGCCGCTCCATTTCAACCGCATCGGCAAGCCCCGCCAACGCCTCTCTCAACCCCTCTATAGAAGGCGCAGGACTACCGGAGAGAGCGGCATGGGCTTGCTCGTCTTCAATACCGAATTTCTCTCGCAGGCTTCTGAACCATCGAAAAGTGTTTGCAGGAGCCGACCATGCGGGCCAATCGTGCTTATCTGGGTCCAAACCCTGTAGCTTGCAGATTTCCGCGTGAGCCGATGTTAAGTCGCGTTCCGCCTGTCTCATCGCGGATGCCAGCGCGCTTCTCAAAGCATCGGTGCTGGTATAGGCGCGCTCGATTTCGTTAAGGCGGTCACGCACGCTTTGAGCCATCGCGTCAGCGCAGCTTCCATCGGCTGCAACCCGGCCGAACAGATAGCCGATATCGGCTTGTAGCGAATGAAGCGGCACGCGGATTTCATCCAGAAGTCCCGGCGTTTTCTCGTCCTGTTTAGGAATGGTCATGGATTAAACTTTCGAATCTGGGAGTGAAGTTTGGTTCAAGCTGACTTGGATCGCTTTGCCGATGAGGAACGGGATCGGCCAGTAGATGCTGTTTCCAATGGCGTGATTTCGGTCCATCCCGTGGGGAAGGCCATCAGCGCCTCCGTAAAGTTCGGATGGATTCTCCAGCCGTGCGCGAACACCAACTCGTGCACTCTCAAGACCGTAGAGAGTTTGTACCGCCCCGTGTTCGTGTGAAGTGGAATGCCGAAGCCGCGGCCGTCCATTGAAGCCGTTGGGGTAGGCCACAATGAACACTCTGGGTCGCATGTGTGGCGCACCCACGGAGCACGCGGATACAGTTGACCATTCCGCATCATACCCGATGCCGGCCAGGTCTCCGAGAACGGTTCCCATACCGTCATCAAGGAGCGCTGCCACGTTTTCCACGATGACGAACTTGGGTCGTATCTCGCCAATGAGGCGTGCGAAGTGTTTCCAAAGTCCCGATCGTTCGCCGGAGATGCCCGCGCCAAGTCCAGCTCTAGATATGTCCTGGCACGGGAAGCCTCCGCAAATGACGTCGATATCGATCCCGTCGGCGTAAATAGCGTCGGCTGTGAGTGTTCCCACATCTGTGTAACAGGGGACGCTCGGCCAGTGTTTTGCGAGCACGGCTCGGCAGAAGGGCTCACTTTCGCAGAAGGCAACGGTTTCAAATCCCCCAGTCCTTTCCAGTCCAAGGCTGAAAGCGCCGATCCCAGAAAACAAATCCAGCACCTTGAGCTTCTTCATATCTTCCCGTTAGTCCTCTACTTGCTCAGTCACGCGGAACGACTTCCCCGTTCATCTTTTTCTTGAGTGGCGAGTTCCGACCGCATGGCATCGGCTTCGATGATTTTCGAGCGTTGATCTGCTTTTCGAAAAGACGGCGGGTCTTGTCGAGTTCAGGGCGCCGGCGCTTGGTCTTTGCGTCGTGGCAGCGCTTCCGCATCACGCGGCAGTTCTCAAGCGTTGGTTCGCCGCCGATCGCGTCCTCAATGATATGATCGAACTCGGGACCGTCGCCCGTGATGATCTTCACGCCACAACCACACTCGCAGATGCCGCCGCAGCGCTGCCAAGCCGCGAGTTTCACCTTCTTTGAGAACTCTCGCCTCACAGCCCCATTTCCTCTACCATTGCCTCGGTCTTTCGAATGTCTGAGAGCTTGGCCCCCATGCCGAATAACCGGCGTAGCGTCTCAAACAATTCAGGGTTTTCATCGCGAAGTCTGACCATCTCTTTGAACACCGCATCACCACGAGAAAGGTATTCGAGGATCTTCAGAACCATTTCCCCACATGCTCTGATCTCATCATTCTTCGCGTAGGAGAGTAGGTCTCTTTGAGCGGCAATGAGGTGTTGCCAGTTGGTGAAGTTCATCGCTCCGCCTCGACCTGATTGATGCAGACCTGCCCGTCGTCGAACTCCATGCGAAGCTCAATCCGAATTGGGCCGTGGTAGTCGAGCAGCCGCTTGAGCCACATGTCGATTTGAGCGTCGGTCATCGAATGTGCTCCACGTCTTCCCCTGCAGCCTCAAGAACTCCGCAAAGAGCCATGATGTCTCGATAGAGACGCTTCTGTTCTGGCTGGTCCTTTGCCTTGAGAGCGTCTAGGTATTTCCACATCAGGCGTTCTGCTTCTGCTTTGATCTCGGAGGGGATGTTCATAGCTTGAGCGATCTCCACGTCGCTTCCTGACTACGCCACGCTTCGATAAGAGCCGCCGCCGCTTCACGCAGGGCATAGAGGTTAGCTAGCTCGCCAGCGGCCTGAGCATCTTCGGTAATGGCCTTGACATAGGCTTCCGTGGTGCGGGCATCGGCTTGGCGTTTATCGTTCGAGGTTTCATCTGATGCCTTGAACATCAGGGCTTCGACGTGTTTGATTTTGTGCTCCGCCAGCTTCGCCCGTTCGCGTGCAGCGCCGAGCTTCCCGGCGCTTTCTGCCAGGTAGTCGAGTGCCTTTTGCACGCGGTCTTCGGTGACGATGCGTTGCTGCGCGTTCATGGCGAGGTGCTCCGCCTGATGGCTTTCGTCAGAGCATCAACGTATTCACAGGCCGCACGCGCTACGATTTCCTCGCGCGTTAGGCCGCCACGATCCTTGAACCACACCTTAATCTGCCAATCCGGGATCCGACTATTTGCGAAATCGTCGTGCGCTATGATGAGAGCTTGCGCCGCGAGATAGGAGCGCGCATCAAGCAGAGGCACGACTTTCATCATGCGGTCGCCATTCACGTAAAAGTCCTCGATGGTTTCCATCAGTCGTCCCTCCGTTCCCCCCCCCCACCCGCCCCACGGCACATGAAATAACGTGCCCCTCTATGTCCCGTGGAGCGGGCCGGCCCCGCTGATCAGTTGAAGTGATAGTTCAGGCCAACCCGAACGACGTGCATCTTGAGATCAGACGAGAAGCTGTCCGTATCGAAGGCCGCGCCCTTCGGATCATCAAAAACCGTGCCGTCTTTGAAGGCGTAATCCGCGTGTCCGAGATCCATGTAGAGGTACTCGGCCTTAAGGCTCCATGCGTCCGAGACGCGATATTCCAAACCGCCGCCGATGGTCCAACCGACGTGCGTGTCATCGCTATAGGCGTGCGATGTGCCGTCGATTATCGAGCCCGTGCCGTCATGAGACTGAGACACCGCAAGCGTGCCGCTGGTCTTTCCCCATGCCAAGCCGCCCGTGATGTAGGGAAGGAACGGACCCTGAGCCAAGCCGATGCGGGCGCGAGCCGTGCCGAAGTAATCGAGCGAGAGGTCGTGCTGCTTCGACCAGACCCACGGATTGTATTTGTCCGTCGCAGCCGTGCCCTGACCGCTGATGTCATCCCATGAAATGTCAGCTTCGAAGCCAACGACAATCGGGCTGTTGGCGAATTGCCAGTTGTATCCAGCCTGAATACCACCGAGGATGCCGTCGCCGTTGAGGCTGCGTGTCGGATCGGTAAACCCGGAATCAGCGCACGTTCCTGGGCATCCGGCAGATGTCGAAAGCGTGCCGTCCCAATCACCCGTGCCGTAGCCAACGTGGGCACCCAGATAAGGTCCGCTCCAAGTCTTATCCTGAGCGATTGCTGGGCTTGCTGCGAGAAGTGCAGCGGCAGAGATTACGAGTGAAAGTGCTTTCATAGTGTCCCCCATGAGGTTGGAAATGTTATTCGGCGGCTTCTGTCTCTGATGCCGGAAGATGAAAGGCCGCCATGCGGTCGTCGTATTCGAAGGTCAGAAGCTCGGCCCAACGCGATGGGAGCGTGTCCCATGTTTCCATGTGCGTTTCGCGGATGGCTTCGAGTTCGACGACGTTCTTGGCGTTGCGGATTTCATCGATGATCGAATTGAAAACCTTGTCCGTGCCGTCCTTTTTCGATGCGGAGGACGACTTGCGCTTCGGTGCATCGTCGAACGCCACACCGTCTTCGATTTCCTCTTTGATATAGAGGCCGCCCAGAACGTCAGCGGCGCCGTCACGGCAGGCAAAACCACGGGCGCGCATCTGGAGCATACGCAGCGGATATTGCTTCCACGGGCCAGCCTTGTCCTTTAGACCGGCCTTCTGTGCATCGGCGGGCGAGAACGTGCGTTCGATCTTTTCGCCATCTGGGCGCGTGACCTCGCAATGCGCGACTTCATCGGCAATCCATTCCCGGATTTTGAAGCCCTTGGCCCAGAGCAAACCGGGCAGCGCATCGCCCCAGAGCGTTGGACGGCCATTGATCACGGCGATCTTGTTCAGCGAGAACATCGGCGGAAGGCCGAGTTCCAAGCCCGTCATGATCGCGACGGTGATCTTCTCCGGCGTGTTCAGATCGCGCGGTGCAAGTCCGCTGATGCTGACAGCTTGAGCGAGGCGAAACACTTCCTCGATAGACTGAGGAACGATACCGGCAATTGACCCGCCTGATTTGAGCGCGACAACATTGGTTCCACTCATGACTTTTTCTCCAATTCCCGCGTCCGATCGCGCCATCCGTTCGTATCTGCAATCCGCATCGCTGCTGTAAGCTGATCGAAGACGTACTTTTGCCCACAGACCGAAACTGCACGGCGAAGCGCACTTGCAAGTTCGTCAATGACTTGGGCTCGTAATTCTCTCTCGTCTTCCGGTGCGACGTGGATGACAGGACGAGGAGAAAATGGGAGTCTGTGAATGGTGGCGCTCATTTTCGCAAAATCCCTTCGAGCACGGCTTCTGTTGCTGCGAGCTGCCGGACAACGAGTTGCTGCCGTTCTGCGGCTCTCTCGAAATCGATGAGATCAAGCGCCGATCCGATTGGTGAGAACCATGCCGCAAGAGCTTCATTGGCCTTCCGGCTTTGACGGTAGGCTTGCTGCTTGATGTTTCTGATCTGCCGCTCGAAGTGAGGGACGGAGGCGGGAGTGCTCATTGCTTACCCGCCTTCCGATCCGCTTGCTCTTGCTCATCAAGCCAGTCGTTGAATGCGTCCTGCATCGCTTCTGCGAGTGACGGAGCGCGGTCTGGAAACCCGAAGTCGGCTGCGAACGATTTCGCGACGGCTTCGATTTCTGGATCGATGTGCTTGACGCGATTTGGATTGCGAATGCGCTTTAGGAGGTCAGCGAATAGGAGCATCACTCATCCTCCGCTTCGTCTTCGATTTTGACTTCAACCTTGCCGGTAGCCTCGCAATGCTCGCAGGGAATGGCCCACACATCGGGATCATTGCCGCCATACTTGCTTGTCCAGAACTTCCCGTCTTCGCAGTGCGGGCAGTCTTCAATGCGCGTTTTCATCGGATTGCTCCTGCTCTTTACCGGCTGGGACGATTTCAAATTCTGGAAGGTAGCCAAACTCCGCGAACGTGTTCACGAGTTGCTGACGGATCTCAGAAGCATCGGCGTCTGACGCATCAGGGAAGGCAGCGCGGAAATCTGCTACGTGCTTGTCAATGCGTTCGACCATGGGTGTTGGAATGACGACCAGACACATCACGAAGCCTCCTGCTCTTTAGCGAGGGTGGATGCTTCACGAAGGGCACTTACGACTTCGGATTGAGTGCGGCCCGCTTCGTCGTTCCAAATGTCTACATGTTCGCCGATTACATCGCGGACGAAAGAGAGTGCGACTGTCGAATCTGAGCAATAACCGCCCGCAATTCTTTCGACTGCGCCGATAGCGCACCAACAAACGGCGCTATCAATGTTCCCATTGAGATGCCCGACACCGTTCTTATCGACGGCGCACCAAACGGTCGTCCACTTACCTTCCGGCTCTATGAGGTCAGCAGCTTTTGAAAGGATTTCACTCACCTTCATTGGAGGAACCTCCACGGGGATGTGAGCCGTCGTCATTGCAAAGTGGGCACGATACGATCGGGCCGTTGTTGTCCTGCTGCATCCAACCTCCGCTCTCGAAGCCTGGAAATCTGCGGTCGTATGCGCAGTGCGGACAGTTAGCGGGCGTAAACTTCGTCTCTGTTGAGAGGACTTCAGAAGTCATCAGAAACGCTCCCCATATTTCCGATCAAGCCACTCGTGAATGCAGACGTAGATCGTGACGCAGACGATGGTCAGCATTCCGAGCGTCATTTTCGGGTTGGCGGATATCCAGTTCAGGACTTCAATCATCACAAATCCTCATCCATCTTGAGCGCGACCAAACCCATGCCAATGGCAGGAGCGATGATCGCAACGAACCAAAAGATTGCTTCGGGGAGCATGTCAGCGAGCATGTGTCAGTCCTCGAACCCGAGGAGGTGGCCCCTGCCGGCGTCGATCATGCTCTGTCGATAGTCGTCGCGGTCTTCGCGCTGGTAATCGATCCAGTCTGAGTAAGCGCCGTCGCTTTCATCATCGAGAGCGGCTGCTTTTGTTGGGAAAGGACCGCGCAACGTCTCGTTGCCGTCATCATCTTCGTGCAGGTAGTACCAACCGGCAGAAGGTTCTTCGGCGGTGATGTTGGAATGTGAAACGTAGTAGGCCATCAGAGCTGCCCCCGTCCGTTTCCGCGAAGACGCGGCATGGTTGAAAATTCAGAGCGCGGATCGAAGTCGTCGCCGTCGATGTAGTCAGGATCAGGAAGGCTGCCGGCGCCGTTGCACTCGTCGCAGTCTTCGCCAGTGTCGATCAGGTATTGCTCGGGCGATCCGAAGCACGTGTGGCAAAGGACGAAGCCGGTATCAGCTTGCGAATGGGTGCTGAGACGTGAGCTTCCAGGTAGCAAATGAACCCGGCTTGCCACTCGTCCGTCTGAAACGGATTGAACAGTTCCCCGTTCATCGCTGCGAGATACCCGTCCGAGTGAAACTGCTGCCGGTGCGGCTCCCATGTCCAAACTGGTTCGTTCATCGCGCATGTCTCGCTGTCCATCGCTGCACGCTCACAATCGAGAAAAAGGGGAGCCGGACCGCTTCGAGATATGACCTAGAGGATGCGTGGTCGGTCCGGCTCAGGAGTGCTGCCAGCGGGTCCAAGACGGGTCGGACTTTGCTTCAGCCCCTTTGCGAACATGACGGGCTAGGGTCGGGTGTGTTCGCGTTCGGTGATTTGGAGTATGTGCGCAAATCGCACACTAGGTCAATATGAAAAAGTGCGATTTTCGAACTTTTTTATGCACAAGTGTGCACGCATGGCCAAAAGAGGTAGGCCGATGACTATATAGGGGGCGTCAATGAACGTTGATTTTTATGGGTAATCAGAGATTTGGGTTGGGGCGATGGAGGGCGGCATATAAGCCCTTGATTTCAAGCCCATTCATGTTGTGGATATCTTTGATTCGGATGGGTGGCTGGTCCGCCCACTTCGGATCATCGCTCTCTGGCCAGAACTCATAGCCTGTGTCGGTGACCTTTACGCGCCTTATTGTGGTCTCGATCAAACCGTCTCGTTTTCGCTCCAACTCAACAATATCACCGTCTACAGGCAGCTTTCTCCGCTCCCAGAACGGCACAAACAGCACCAAGTCTCCAGGCTTGAATTGCTTGTTAAAATCAGTGCCTTCGACACGAACCGCGTGCTGGCGCAAACCGGCTACGCGAGGGTCGGTATATACGGGTACCGTCATTTCTAGGTACATTGTTAACGCACCTGGCTCGCGCCAGATCCCCCCGCCGGCAACGGCTTCCACGAAGCAAACCTCTTCGCTTTCGCCTGCTCTGGAATAAGAGCCCAAGTTTTCGTGTGGTATAGGCTCTTCGATATACTCAGCTATTCCACGCAGCTCGTCAGCAGGTATTTTTCGGTTGCCGCCAAGCATCTTGGTCACGTCAGTACGCCCAATATTCAACTTCAGAGCCAAACCCAGGTGGGTTTTACCCTTCTTCTGCATGCCTTTGCGGAGCCAATCTAAGTACATGGCTGAGCTAGTACGCGGCCTGCAAAAAGATTCTAGCGCGATTATAGCACAGACTGATGTGCGAAAATAGATCCACGTCGAATTCCCCCGTTGACAATGGGTGCGATTTTGGCACATGATGCAGGGTATGCGCGAATACCTTGAACCAGCAGCAACTGTCGTTCGCATACTTGGCGGGATTGGCAATACGTCAAAGGCCGCCGGTGTGCACCGAACCCGAGTAAATCGTTGGCTGTTGCCAAAAGAGAACGGGGGTACGGACGGGTTAGTCCCTGTCAAGCACCATCAACCTCTTTTGAATTGGGCCAAGGAAAACGGACGCGATCTTGAACCGAAGCATTTCTTCGTGGCTGAGGTTGCTGCACCGGTCCGTCGCAAATCATCGGTGCGTGTCGCAGCATAGGGGGAATAGGGAATTTCAGTCTGTAAGGCGTCCGTCATAGGACCCGTCCGAGTATGCGAGGGGGCGGGAAAAAGTCTGATGCGCTGCCAGTCAGCGTCAAGCCTGTTGGACGCCACCGATCCGCACGGTCGGGTTTTTCTGGACAGGTAATCAGGCCCAAAACTTCGCAGAGCGTTTTTGTTCGTCAGTAGCGTTGGGGGATTAGGCCCGGCCGGGAATGTCCATTGGAAGTCGCGACCGAGCGAACAGTTCCAGGGCACGAGGTTGGACTCGGGAAACGCATCCGCGTCTGAAGCGGCTCTGCTGAGGGGGTGATCACCCTCTGACCTGATCCTCCAACGGTGCCGATGGACGTCAGCACCGAGCCTCCTACAGGCTCTTGCCTCGCCTTTTTGGGCCGATCCTCGTCATCGGTACGGCCCGTTTTTCCCAAAGTGCCGCGTGCAGATGAAGCAACTCTATTTCGAGCACGCGATATGCCGGTCAAAACATGGTCAGATGCTGCGACTGAAAAGCTCCGGGAATTGTGGGCCAAAGGTTGGTCATGTTCCCAGATCGCTTCCGCAATTGGGGGCGGCATTTCCCGGAATGCAGTTATCGGAAAAGCCACGCGATTGAAGCTCACCGGCCGGATGAGCGGCGGGAAAAAGGGAATGTCTGGGAGAAAACCCGGATATGCCAGCCAAAAGAACGACAGGAAACATATCAGAAATAGGATCATTTCCGCGAAATTGCGGCGCGAGGCTCAGGAAGCCGCGCTATTAGAGGCCAAAAAGGCGCAATCAGGTAGCGAAACCGATATTGCCCGCAAGACTTTGATGGAGCTTGAACCGGGAGATTGCCGATATATTCCCGGAATTCCAACAGGCCGCTGCTTCTGTGCGCTCCCGGTATTTCCCGGAACCTCATATTGCCCCACCCATTTTGCCGTAACGCGGCAGCAGAGACCCGATCCGAAGCCTGCGGAAAAACCGTCTCTGAACCGTGAAACATCAGGAGTGATGGCCTGATGTTGGAGGGGGGATTCTTCACCGCAGCCTTGGCTCTCGTCGGCATCGTGCCAGCGCATCCATTACAGATCGATCGTTCAAGAGATCTGGCATTGATCCCAGTTGATCCGGTTGCCCGCTCGACAACAGCGGCATCCCCGCAACCGGGCGTGGGGTCGATGCCAGCCGCACCAGTAGTGACCGGAAATGACCGGTACTTCCCGGTTGATCCCAGACGTCCGAAACCTGTCGCAGACACGCAGGAGTTCGTTGATTGGCTGGCGGAAATCCAAGAGTTCGGAGAACTCACGCAGCGCCGTTTGCTGGCGCTCTACGCGGAGTTCTGTGAGGACCGGTTCGTACCGGTCAGTCCCAGACGTCTTTTGCTTCAGATCGGCGCCTGTGGCGTCCAGAAGCGGCGCACGAGCCCGAAGACGGTCGGCGGCAAGTCGCAGCGCATCCGGGTTTACTGGATTCCGCGGCAGATGATGCGGAGGGCAGCAGCATGACCAAGTCACAACAGATCATGGCGCTTTATGACGGCAAGCGCACGACCGCCGAAATCGCAAAGATTGTTGGCTGCAAGCCTGAATATGTCCGTGTCGTCGCGCGCCAAAGGAAAGGCAAAGGGCAAAGCGAAATCGACTGGCGATATCTTGAGAGCGACCTAGGACGCGCCGCCAGGAAGCGCCACAACAGACACCACAACCAAAAGCGGCTCCCTCAATTAAAGGCAAGTTTCGCTGCTTATCGGACCGTGATCAGTCAAACAGGATCGAAGGACAAGGCGAGAGAGGCTGGCAAAGCCGCCTACGACGCTGCTCGACTGCAGGGGAAAACCTCATACGAGGCCAGACAGATCCGTAGTCGCGTCTACCAACGGATCCTTAGCAAGACTGCCGATAGGCATCAAGCCGCCGCCGCGTCGAGGCAAGCATACGCGCGCGCGCCGAAGCTGGAGGCGGCGGAATGACCATCATCATCGAGAACGTTTCACGACGGATTCCCGCGAAAATAGGCCGATTTTCCGCCCGTTCAGCGATGCCAGCCGGGACCGCTTCGGAACTGCGCCAGGCTATGTCCAAGGAAATTGTTTCACGACTTCTGAGCGGTCTGGAACGCCGAAAACTCATCTGCAGGAGGGGTCCATGCTGACCGGCGAACATCCGATGATTTGCGCCACCTGCACATATCTGAGCGACGGCTTCAGGTGCCAGCGGGCTTTGTCTCAGCACTATTCAAGGAAGATTTCGGACCCGGAGATTTTCGGGTGCGCTCGCTGGGAATTACATCCTGCATTGATCGTCAAGAGGAAGTTGAAAGAGGGGTAAAAACGAAAAGAGCCCCGTTGGCGCGGGGCTCGATTTGAATATCGGCGGTTCAGACTTTGGCGAGCGAGAACCGAAAAGAGATTGAGAAGGACCTTGGCGGGTCGATCGATAACCAGAAAGTCACAAGGATGTTTCTACACGAAAAGCCACCGGATTGCAAGCACCCCGATGCTGAGGAGTTTGACTCCTACATCGCGTGGACGGGGTTTCGCGCGTCTCGGAAGTCGCCTCGCATTCCGGGTCTGTCGTTGCTCAAGCGATCGATCATTTGGGCGCGTTGCTGGCACCTGATCCCGGTTCGATTCACACAGCGTCTGATCGACCTCTCAAGAAGTTGGGAGGCGTGATGATGAAAGCTCCGAATCCAACATCCATTTCGCTTCATTACCGAGATTGGCCTTCGAGTATCGGTGGAGAGCCGATGACTCTCGAACAAGACGGGGCGCTTATTCAACTCGTGTTTTGCTTGTGGTCTCAGCAAAACAATCTTGATGAGGCTTCCGCGAAACGCGTTTTGGCGATCCGCCATCCCGCAGTGGCGCGACGGATAAAGCTGCCTCTGCTTTTGGTCGAGGCAAAAAGACTCGTTTGCCAACGCGCGCCAATAGAAAAACGTGATCGCATCTCTGTCGCAGAGAAGGCGGGTGGGCGGTGCCACTACTGCAACGCCAACCTTCCGGCTTCATTCCATGTAGATCACGCCATCCCCGTTTCTAGGGGAGGGAAGAATATTATCGAAAATTACCGAGCTTCCTGCCCGGATTGCAATTCGGCCAAGGGGACGATGACTGAGGCCGAGTTCATGGCGGCGAGGCGTGCATCATGAACAATGCGCGGCACAACGGCGGCCCGTTAGGTGACGGCTGGATCGCGCGGCATCGCTCCGTGCGCAATCATTGGCTCGTCGGACACGGCATTCAAGTCAAGCCCGCAGACCCCACGCGGAAGATGTGTCTCAACAAAGGCGAGGCATGGGAGGACATGCTGATGGAGTGCCGATACGAGGCGGCAACAATCAGCAACGGCGGCAAGAAAATGGAACTTCGGCGCGGCGAAATGGTCGGCGCAGTTTCGTGGCTTGCGGCCCGCTGGAACTGGACGCCGAAGACTGTCAGAGGCTTCCTGGACGACCTTAAAAACGACGGCATGATCGAACTGAAAAATCCCGCGTCGGAAAAGGGCGACCAGAAAGGCAGGCAGGCGAACATAATAAGCTCTTGTAATTACGACTATTATCAGAGCGGTTATGGAGAAGTTCGTCAGCCAAAAGGGCAACCAGAGGGCGACGAGGGGGCCACCAGAGGGCGCCCACAGGGCAACATATATAAGGAAGAACAAGGGAACAAAGGAACAAAGGAACAAGAGAAAGCCCCCCAAACCCCCCAAGGGGGTTCTCCGCAACTTGACCTTTCACCGGGTGCTGCGCCCAAGCCAATTTCAGGCAAGGCGATCGCGCGGATCGCGTTCACTGAGTGGCAGGAGTTCGCGCGCCTTCACGGCCTGTCCGTTCCCAAGGACACCACGTTCGAGACTTTCGCTTCCGCGATCCATTCGAGAATGCGTGAGCACGCCGACGAACCGACGCAGCGCGGGATGCTGGCGGTCTGGCACTTGGCGCTTTGCTACGTCGCCAAGTCGAAGTGGCTCCGGGGCATGTCCAGCGACTTCAAGGCCGATCTCGGCATGATCACGCGGCCCAAGAATTTCGCGAAGCTGATTTCTGGAGGCTACCTGAATGGCGCAGCGCCGGTCGATAGCCGATGGTCGCTGGCATCCGTCGAAGGAACGGCAGAGGCAAAGCGCCAACAATCGGCGCGGCGCATCATCGAAGAAAACGAAGTGTTCGCAGCCGCGCAAGGCTGGGTCATCCCTAACCAGGATGTGACCCGCGAATGAAAACCTTATCCGACATTCTTTTCGAGGAAGGCGTGAGCGGCATTCCGCATTCGAACGGAAAGTACGACACGACCTGCCCGAAATGTTCGGCGCAGCGCAAGCGCCACAACCAGAAAAAACGCTGCCTCGCAGTCTGGATCGAGGAAACCCGCGTCGGTTTCCATTGCATCCACTGCGGTTGGTCGCACGCCAGATTTTTTGACGAGGGAAAGACCGATGCTGCAAAGACTCGAACTCAGCATGGAACACGCCGAATGGTTGGAAGAAGTTCGCAAGATACCGAGCGAACTGGCGGCGGAACTCGGGTTCGTGTCGGTGGGAAAGAACATCGCGTTCGAATTTCGGAAGAACGACGTGTGCCTTTTCCGCAAGGTGCGAATGGCGCTACGGAAAGACGACGGTTCCCCGGACAAAACGTTCCGCATCGAGCCAACGGGAATGAGCCTGTTTCTGTTCAACGAGGATTGCCTGAAAGATCCTTGTTCCCCGGACACGCCGCTGATCATCTGCGAGGGGGAGATCGACGTCGCATCGTGGATGGTAGCGGGAGCGACGCGGGTCGTATCCGTGCCAAATGGAGCGCCAGACAAGATCGTTAACCGCCCTGAGTTTGTTGATGAGGACAAGCGCTTCGCTTACCTTTGGCAGCAGAACGGCGAACTTCGCGCCGACATTCAGAAATTTTCGAAGATCATCCTAGCGACGGATGGCGACCAGGCCGGGATGGTTCTCCGCGACGAGCTGGCAATCCGGCTCGGTCGTAACCGCTGCTACGTGGTCGAATATCCGACCGACTGCAAAGACGCCAACGACGTTTTGCAAAAGTGCGGGCCGGACGGTCCCGACGTGCTCATGCACATGATCGACAAGGCGAAGCCGCTTGTGCCGAGCAAACTCGTTTCGCTGATGGACATCCCGAGCCGTGGAACATTGCGCCGCTATGACAGCGGATGGGAAACGCTCAACGCTCACCTGATGCTCGTTCCTCCCGAATTGGTTGTCGTCACCGGCACCCCGAATGCCGGCAAGTCGCAATGGGTTCTCGCGTGGCTGATGAACCTTGCGCGGTTGCATCAGCTGAAGGGCGCGATCCTTCAGTTTGAAGACGACCCAGATCGCAACCAGACCGATGTGATGGCTTACGCGGAAGCATGGGCCAAGGATGCGCGCGCAAACATCTATCCGATGAGCCCGCAACAGTGGGCCGAGAAGATGTTTTATTCGATCTCACCGAACGAGGACGCCGACGACGAAGTAAGTTTCGATCTCAATTGGCTCAAGAATGCGATCGAGGAAGCAGCGCTTCGGCATGGCTGCAAATGGGTGCTGATCGATCCATGGAACGAAGTCGAGCACCTTTGGAAAGTCAATGAGAACGAGACCAAATATACCAACGATGCGCTGAAGCAATTGAAACGAATGGCGCGTCGGTTCCAAATCGCCATCATCGTAGTGACGCATCCAACGAAGGGCGTCAAAGGCAAGACGATAGAGGAACTGGACCTTTACGACGTGTCCGGCTCGAACGCATGGAACAACAAAGCCGATCACGGAATCATCATTCATCGCGATCCCGACGATGATCAATTGACTTACGTAAAAATCTGCAAGTCGAAGCGTTGGAAGGTGATGGGCAAGCCCGGCACCGTGAAGATGAAATTCGCGCCGGAGCGCGCAGGTTTCTCAGTCGTCAAGCAATAGAAAAGGAAAAGATATGGACGTTTCACCATTCACTAGATGGTCACGCTGGTTCGAAGAGGCATTGACCGATTACCACAAGGAATACCCAGACCGCGCGTTCGACTGGAAAACATTCCAATCCCTGAAGCCTGACATTCTTGCAGTTATGGCGTGGATTATTAGTTCCGCCGACAGCAGCGGGACAGGCTTCGGTCTCGATGCGTACTCGGAAAAGTCGGTGGCTGATGAGATTGGATCGACGCCAGAAAATGTGAGGCGCTGCTTCGAAACGCTTGCGCGGGTTGGTCTCATCGATTCGCTCGTTGATCACCCGGGCCGACCAATTCTAAGAGCGTGTCTGTCATCCGCTGGCGGCCCGCGCGACGAAACAAGATGCGCTCATCTCATTGCTTCTCTTCCTTGGAACAGGAGCAACGACTAATGGCAGGCTCCGTCAACAAGGTCATTCTGGTCGGCAACGTTGGTAAGGATCCAGAAATCCGCACCACGAACGACGGTCGCAAAATAGCAAACCTATCGATCGCAACGAGTGATACCTGGCGCGACAAGCAAACAGGTGAGCGCAAGGAAAAGACGGAATGGCATCGCGTCGTCGTGTTCCAAGAAGGCTTGGTCAAAGTTATCGAACAGTACGTCAAGAAGGGCGCCAAGCTCTACATTGAGGGTTCGCTCCAAACGCGGAAGTGGACCGACCAATCCGGCGCTGAGAAGTACTCCACCGAAGTTGTCCTGCAAGCCTTCAACGGCACGCTGACAATGCTCGATGGCCCGTCAAAGGACCGCGAAGATGACCTCAGCACTGACGGTGGCTTTGGAGCGGGGAACAGCAAGCCTGCGCCGGCACGCGGGAAGGGCAACTTCGATAAAGCACTCGACGACGAAATCCCGTTCTGAGGAATCGCAAATGAGATCCCCTCTCCGCATCCGTTCTTACCACGTTCAAAGATCAACCGGAGGAAGGGTGCAGCTTAGAGAGGATACTTTCTATCACCGGCGTAGAGTTGAGAAAGTTGAGAAGGCAGAGACGAAAAGCGAAACAGCGGAGAGGGCATCATGAGAGGAAAATACGATCACGTTGCCGGTTGCCGAATACATACGGCAGGAATTTGCGACTGCGGGAATTGGGACGTGCTTCCAGACATGACGAAGCATGATCGGCGCGACGTTCGTGTCGTCCAAGTCATCGAGACAACGCTGACCCATAGAGGACGTGGTGTGGAAGGCGATCCGTTCTATCGAGTGACGCAGTACTGGTCGATGGACGGCGAACTGCTTGCAGAGAGGGAGCACAGATGAGCGACACACGCCTCGTACTTTTGGTGGCAACCGGCGTCGGCATTGGAACCACGTTCGGGATGTTCGCCTGCGCCATGATGTTCAAAGCAATGGGTTACTAGAGGGGCAGCACAGTGACCGAGGAAGAAACCAAATTCGTTGAAACCCTGATGCGGCAGATCGAAACCGCATCACAGGAAAAGCGCGAAGTCTTAGGCCAAAAGCTGGTTCAGTTGGATCAACGCTTGCGGGACGAAGACCTGCACATCTCCGACCTCATTGAAACGGTCATTCATCGCACCCGGAAACGGGAAAACGACATGATCGAACAACTGGAAGAATTGCGGTCACTTGTTTCGCACCGGGTGCAGTACGCGCCACCGCCGTTGCCGCTTGCAGATCAAGCCACAACCGAAATGGCGAACCGCTTTGCGAGCAAGCCGCAAGACTCCGTGCGTCAGGTCGTGAACGATTCCTTTCAGTGGGCGAACTGAATGTTCGAAATGCCTCTCCGCACTGACGACGGCATACCGCGCTACTCGGTCGGACACCTGTTCTACGACACCGAAGACCTGTGGCTGACGGTCTATGATCGGGAAGTCCGAGGCCGTGTGCGGTTCACCGGATCGGGAAAGGCGAGATTCCGAAGGTACGTCGATCGGAGGCACACGGAGGACATTCCAAAACACGCCACGCCGACACTCTGGCGTCCGGTTGATGTCAGAACGTGGCCGTATGAGCTTCCCGAAGCCGCACGGCTGGTTTCTGAGGTTGTCCGCCCTAGCCCTACCTGCTCGCCACAAATCGCCGCCCTGCATCACGGGAACGGGGATTTCTGGCCGCATGCGCATGTGAGGTTAGGAAGGCCGGGAGAGAAGCCGGAAAGCGCGGACGAAGCAGAGGCGAGATACCTGCGAGCCGTTCGCACGCACCGGATGCTGACGAAGGAACGCATCGAGGTCGAATGTCTTTGGGCCAAACCTCTCCTCGTCAAATCGCAGGTGGTCGAGAAGGTGCTGCTGGCAGCGGAAAAGGCGAGGGCATCAGACAAGGAAAAGCTGCTCAAATTTCTCGGCTTCCGTCCGGGAGACGAAAACGACTTCCACATCGACACGTCCGAACTCAAAGCCCGTCCTGCTCCCTTCAAACCGACACCGAGAGATATTTCTGAGTGGGAACTTGGGCGCTGGATTGAATGGCGACCGTATGTTGATGCGGGCCTGATCGAGAGCCAGGCGCACAACCCGCCACCGTCATTTTACGAACTTGCTGACACACTGAGTACGACGGTTCCAGCGATTGCGAGGCGGTATGAATCCGCGAAGGACGAACTGCACAGGAGGGCGACAAAGTGATGATTGGCATGAAGGCTACATACACAAACCCAGATGCCGACCCCGGTAAGTGGACGAGGCGAGATGAGATACGCCAGCGGATTGGAAACTGCAAACGCTTTCTCGCCTTCGCTTGGCTCTCTCTGTGGTGGGACAGCACGATATTTGCTGCAGTCTTCTTCAACTGCGCTCGGTCTGAGGGCGATGCAATGATCTCACGGATTGTGACATGGAACGGGAAAGATAGCGGAGACTTAGTGGACGTCGAGGAGCGCGACTAGCGTGAAAGTCCAATCGCTCCCCGAATATCTGAAAGCAGAACTCCGCAAGAGCCAGCATTGCGCTGTCTATGCGGCTGGACCAGATGAGGTTGTCTCAAAACGTCTCGGAGACAATCGCGGCTGCCGGCCGGTTCGGTTTGGCATCATGTCGAGTTGGAACGATGCGGTGACGCCGACGATCAATTCAGCTTCATACGCGTCATGGTCTGGGCTTTTATTCCGGGTGTGGTGCGCCAGCCAAGGCAAAGCGAAGATGCTGCTGAACCTGATCGACGGGGAAATGTCAGAGACCTCTGTTCCGATGCGGTTGAGCTGGTACGACCTTGGACCGGAACTCAATGTCAAACGGCTTGAGAAGTCGATCCGGGAATTGGGGAAAGACTTCGGAGTCCTCACATGGAGCGACGATGAACTCCACAAGCTGCTGAGAGAGAAACATGCAGCAGAGAAGGGAAGGCGCGTGCAGGCGTTGAGACGAGGGGTCGTTTTCTGAAATGAGCGAGATCGTTCATTTGTCGAGCGCGAGACTGACACCGGAGGTGCTTCTGCATCGGACTCTTTCCGATCTGAAAAGTACCAAGGCGGTCGTCGTGCTCTCGCAGGACAAGGAGGGCGTGTGGGGGATGGAATACTCCAACATGTCGATTGGCGATTTATGCGCCGCAGAGAAATGGATGTCGTTGGAGGTGGCTGATGTCATGCTTGGAACAGAGTGACGAGGTGGGCGTGATCCCGCTTACAGGAAAATGCTATCGCCACAAGAAGACCGGGAATGTCTACCGCGTCGTTCTCGCTGATTGTCGTATCGAGGCGACCAATACAGAAGCCGTTGCTTACCAACGTGCCGATATGGCGGCCGGGATTGTTTGGGTGAGACCGTACGAAGAATTCGCAGACGGCCGATTCGAGCGAGCGCCGGAGGCCGATTGATGAACATCACCAACGAACCCGACACCTACAATGCAGCAGACAATGCTTACGGATGCTGGAAGCTCGCAATCAGATCGATGAGGCTTGATGAAATCAGAGCGGGAAGGGCAACACCGCGAACTGATGATGCGGAGGAAATGGAGATCGCACGGCAAGCGGGATTCCAGATTGTGCAGGCGGAATGCCATCGGAGGAGCGCCTAATGAAGATTCACTATTGCAGCGACCTGCACTTGGAATTTGGTGCGCTAGACCAGTCCATGCCTGCAGGCGATGTGTTGATCCTTGCGGGGGATATTACGCTTCTGAACTGCTTGGACCCCGAAGACGAAGCCTACTATCCGCGAGAGGCGTTGAGAGATCGAACGCTGAAATTCTTTGAGTCGGCTGCGAAGAATTTTGGGCGGGTTTTCTACTTCTGCGGCAATCACGAGTGCTACGACTACGACATCTCGTTGGCGTCTAAAACCATCCGCAAGCGATTGCCGATGGTGACGCTTCTTGACGGGCGGGTGGTCGCATTGTCTGACGATGTGATCCTGACGGGTGGCACGCTTTGGACTGATATGAACGGCGGGAAAGCGCACGGATTCATCGGCGGCAACGGGAGCGTGTGGGGTGCGCGCATGAACGATTTCAATCTGATTTGGAAGTCAGGTGGAAAAGAAATTCGCAGGTTCACAACGCACGATGCCGCCAAGCTCCATGCGAAATCGTTGAGGGCCATCACCAAGGCTGCAGAAGATAATCCAGACAAGACAATCATTGTCGCAACACATCATGCGCCGACGTTCAAGGGCATCAACCCGGAGCACGGTGGCAACACTCTAGATGCCGGATATGCGACAAATCTCGAAGGTTTCATTCGTGCGAGACCCAACATCAAGCATTGGGTGTTCGGGCACACGCACATTCAGAAGGAATTTAAGATCGGCGGCTGCCAACTCCATTCAAATGCGAGAGGCTATGTCGGTCGCGAGCGATCAGCCTCGACATTCGATATCGATAGGCATTTCTCCATGCCTCAATCGAGAAAGGCTGCAGCATGACCTGGAAACGAGAACTCGCCTGTCTGTTCGTCATGGGGATTCTAGGAGGGCTCGTGTTGCTCTACGGTTTAATTCACATGGGTTCATTCATCACTGAGAATTGGGGTTCGAGCGTTGCGATAGAGAGGTCGAAGTGATGGGATTTTATCGGAAGAAGCCAGTGGTGATCGAGGCCATACAGTTTCATCAGGAGGGAGACCATCCAGAGGTAGTTGTCGCGCTTAAGGACGAAAGCACAGGAGCGATCCTCGGGTTCAGCGCGCCATTTAGCCAAGAAACCCGCGCCGTTTTCGCGATCAAGACGCTTGAAGGCTGGCACGAGGTAATGCCAGGGGATTGGATCATTTGTGGCCTCAAGGGCGAGTTTTATCCGTGCAAACCTGACGTTTTCGAAGCGACCTATGAAGCGGAGTGTCCGTTCTGATGCCGACCATTCATCTCACAAAGGCTCAATGGGGAGGTGCGTACAAAACCTCTGAAGGCAAGCTGAAGGTCTACAGAAAACCTGCGGATGCTTCGCCAAAGAGAAGGCAAAAAACCTCGAAACGTGTTAGAGTGATTTCTCGCAAAGCTGCTTTGAAAGTGTCGAGGCCGTGATGCGGGTGATGCTTGTCGATAGATCAATGGGCAGACGCCTGTATGAGGTTCACGACACCGGAGACAAGTGGTGGACCGCCAGTCACGATTATAAGGCGGACTCCTGGTATGTTTGCAATGCGCGCGGGACGCCTATTCGGGATTTTGGAGCCACGTGGTTCAAAGTCGTGAAAGCGTGCGAGACGTTCGCCAAGGAAGCCGATTTGTGAAGGGCACCATGACTTGGTACCGCATCCTCTGGTCCAGCAAGACATCTAACAAACGAGGCTTTGAGCTTGTTGAAGCTGAGAGTGCATTAGAGGCCAGAAGGAAGTTCGAGGATCTATCGGATACGAGACGTGTGGAGAAGGTCGAGGAAGCGGATTTGAAGGATTACGAGGTGGAGGAGCCGGGTTAAGCAACATGCGACAATCTGACACATATGCAACCGTCTAGTTTTGATGCAGCGCGCCTTGCGCAAAATAATAATCCGAGTTAGCCTAACAGAATTGGACGAATGCGCCTGGAAGCTGAAAAGCCTCTGGGCGTTTTGCATTTCTAGCCTCACAAAACCGACCAAGCGCCACCGCATCCAGCACCCTGCAAGGCAATGGGCGATCAACGGTCGCAAGGTGAGATTAGAAGAGATTAGGCCACCCATCCGGCCTGTACGCCAGTTTTGCGTACCCTATCCAACTGGAAAGGATGGCACGTCATGGACCTCGCAACCCTAAAAGCTCAGCTTTCCGATCTTGCCGTAATCCTGGATCAGCCCAGCGGGCCAGGGTCGGGAGCGATTGTGCTTGATGCTCTTTGCGAGATCGAAGGTCTTGAACGACTTATCGATCCAGCAGAGCCGGGTACTTAGAGCTTCCCGCTGGTCTGAGAAACGTCAACGGCCTGGAGCAATCTGGGCCGTTTGGCTTCTAGGAGACCGCCATCATGGCTCACATGAAAGACTGGCGTCCCGAAAGACTCGACACGGAAGCGATAGCCACAGACGCACATCTGGCCCGGATTGAGGAAAAGCTAGACGTGATCTTGGCAAGTGTGGCCGCTCCGATACGCAAAATAAACGAGACAAATCAATATGATTACGGAATTTGCAACACTTGCGGCAGACCAGTGAAGCATCATGGCTGATTACGATCCAGCATTTGCTGCCCAAGCCGAAAAGCTCTGCATGCTGGGGGCGACTGACAACGAACTGGCTGACTTCTTCGAAGTGTCTGTTCGAACCATCCACAGATGGAAGCTACAACACGAAGAATTCTGTCACTCCCTAAAAAGCGGAAAAGAACTAGCTGATGAGCGAGTCGAGCGCAGCTTATTTCAGCGGGCGTCTGGTTACACGTACGTCGAGCAGCAAGCATTTAAGGTCAAGTCAGTCCAGTACGCCAACGGCAAGCGCGTCGCTGAGACAGAGGAAATCAAGGTTGTCGATGTAGAGCGTCAAGCTCTCCCTGACACCACAGCAGCAATCTTTTGGATGAAGAACCGCCGGTCCGACAAGTGGCGCGATGTGCATAAGCACGAGCATGGCCAGCCCGGTGACTTCGACAACATGAGCACCGATGAACTTAGAGATTTCATCCGATCCGAGGCTGAAACGATTGGCCTCAGCGATCGGACGTCTAAGGGCTCTAGAGGAAGCGGAGCGGCTAGAAGCAAGCCTAATTGAGTTCCACAAGGCTGCGTGGCCTGTCTTTGATCCTGCTCCCTACGTGCACGGTTGGCACCTTGACGCGATTGCAGAGCATCTAGAGGCCGTTTCACGCGGGGAAATCCGCAAACTCCTGATTAATATCCCGCCTCGGCATTCCAAAACGCTTCTGGCGTCGATCTCGTGGCCGGCATGGATTTGGGCAAAGCAGAAGCAGGAGGGCAATCCTCTTGTTGGGCCGCAGACGAAATTTCTCTGCTTGTCCTATGGCGATACACTAGCGCTCGATAGCGCCATTCTCATGCGCCGGCTCGTGCTCTCGCCCTGGTATCAGGAGCGGTGGGGAAAGCGAGTTCAACTTACCGGAGACCAAGAAGCCAAGTCCAAGTTCGACACGACGGCTGGCGGAACACGGATTTCAGCCTCGTTCGACGGTACAGTTACGGGACGCGGTGGCGATATCAAGATCATCGACGATCCGCATAAAGCCGACGAAGCGGAAAGCGAAGTCAAGCGCGAAGGCGTCATTCGCAAATATGACGGCGTCCTGAAGTCCCGCATGACAGACCCGAAGCACACGGCAGAAGTCGTGATCATGCAGCGGCTCAATCATCAGGACTTGAGCGAGCACCTTCTTGACGACGGCGAGCACGTTCATTTGTGGCTGCCAGCCGAATTCGAATCCGATCGGCGCTGCACCACGGTTCTCGGCTGGACGGATCCGCGCCAAGAGGATGGTGAACTTCTCTGGCCCGAACGCTTCGGCAAAAAGGAATTGGCGCCGTTCAAGCGCAATCCTTACGAATGGGCTGGACAGTGGCAGCAGCGCCCAGAAATTCGCGGCGGCGCCATCATCAAGCGGGAATACTGGCAGGATTACGTTACCGACGACGGCAAGGTTCCTCAGTGCCAATATGTCGTTGCCTCTCTTGACCCCGCCTATACTGCCAAGTCCGAGAACGACCCGTCTGGGTTCACAGTCTGGGGCGTTTGGTACGATGAGAAGGGACATTCCCGGATCATCTGCCTGAACGCCTGGCGCAAGAGGCTCGAGCTTCACGGTCCGCATGTCGATCGCGAACCGGGAGAGGCTGAGGCGAAATATATCCGTCGCGCTCAGCCGTCTTGGGGGTTGTGCGAATGGGTGGCGTACTCTTGCAAGCGGTTTAGGGTTCACAAGCTGCTGATCGAAAGCAAGGCATCGGGCCTATCGGTGGCCCAGGAAATCCGGCGCTTGCACTCAGGCCAAGGCTGGAGCGTCCAGCTCGTTGATCCGAAGGGATTGGACAAAGTTACCCGCTGTCACGCGGTTGTACCGATGTTCGCGGATCAACAAATCTTCCTGCCAACCTATTCGGACGGACAATACCGCGAGTGGGGGCAGATGCTGGTTGACGAGTTTGCGTCATTCCCGAAGGGCGCAACGGACGATCTCGTTGACTCATCCACGCAGGCTTTGACGCATATTCGTGAATTAGGCCTTGCGGTACGCCGTGACGAGCGTGCCGCTATCGATCGAGAGCTAGGCCGTCACAAGAGCGGTAAGCCTCAGGCTTTGTATCCCACATGAGTTCCGAAACTCCCTCTAAGGAAACCTCAATGTCTGACACCAAGAACGCACTTCCTGCTCCTCCCCATGAAATCCTCCTGGCATTGCTGGACTCTCTGTCTCGCCAGCTGAGCAACTACATCGGCAACCCCCCGGATGCTTCTCGAGGCGGTATCTCTCCGGAAGGCATCCGCACCCATGTCGGCCGGATGTACCAGTGCGCAGAAAGCCTTGTTGATCTTGCCGAAGCAGCACGCGCCAAAGCTCAGGCGGATGCTGAGAAGAACGGCGAAGCGCCTGCGGATCAGGTGAACTGATGGACAAGCCTGAAGCGTCCGAGATCGCCAACCTTCTGGACCTCAATGCGAAGGCTATCTCTTGCCTTGCAACAGGCGCCATGCCGAATGAAGCGATGATCGCCGGCGTTCAGGACCATCTCAACTCGATGCTTTGGCTGCTCGATGAATTGATTTCACTCGTTGAGACCGGCGCAATCAAAGTGCCGCTCACAAAGGTCCACTAACTCATGGCAAAATCTGGATTGTCCAACCCTTCTCGAAAGCGGAGGGGCCGGAAAGCTGCGTCCGATGATGTGGCAATCAACATTCAAATGGATGATCCGCTGGCATTGCCGCCAGTCCCGGACGACATGGGCGCCATCACTATTCCGACTGAGGACGGCGGCGTTGTCGTTGACTTTGAGCCGGCCGTTGATCCGACCGTTGATACGTCAAGTCATGACTCGAACCTTGCCGATGCGCTCAGTCCTTCCGTTCTGGGCCGCGTAGCGGAAGAACTTCTGGACGGCATCGCAGCCGATGATCAGAGCCGGGCGGAATGGCTGAACGCCCGCGCCCGCGGCATCGATATGTTGGGCATCAAACTGGAAGACCCGAAGTCTGGCGTCGGCGCATCATCTGCTCCACTCGAAGGCATGTCGGTTGTTCGTGATCCGGTCATGCTGGAAGCCGTTCTCAGGTTCCAAGCCAATGCTCAGGGCGAAATGCTTCCTGCGGCTGGCCCGGTCAAAGTGGTCGATTACGGCGATGAATCCATTCAGTCCGATCTGTTGGCCGACAAGCTCGAGAAAGACCTGAACTTCTACCTCACGACCACGGCAACGGAATACTATCCCGACTCCCGCCGCATGTACTTCTGGACTGGGTTCTCTGGCCTAGCGTTCAAAAAGGTCTACCGCGATCCGATCAAGCGCCGACCGGTCTCTGAAACCGTTGATGCCTCGGATCTCATTGTGTCGGACGCTATCACGGACCTGAAGTCAGCCCAACGCATTACGCACCAAATCTCCATGAAGCGCTCAACGATGAAGCGCATGCAGATTTTGGGCGTTTACAAGAATGTGGATCTTCTCTCCGACCCCATTGCTGATCCCAACGAGGTGCAGCGCAAGATCGCTCGCGTTCAAGGTCTCTCGGCCAAGTCCGAACGTCCTCAGGATCAGCCCTACACGGTCTATGAGTGCTACTGCGAACTGGACCTCGAAGGCTTCGAGCACAAAGACAAGAAGGGCGAAGAAACCGGGCTTCCTCTGCCTTACCGCGTGACGATCGAGAAAGACTCGCGTCAGATCCTCGAAATCCGCCGCAACTGGGCCGAGGACGACGAAGACTACCAAGCCAAAATCCCGTTTGTCGCCTTCCCGTATGCAACAGGGCTCGGGTTCTATGGCATTGGCCTGCTGCATATTCTCGGCAATCTCACGAATGCCCTGACGGCGCTGACGCGAGAAGCGATCGACGCCGGCATGTTTGCGAACTTTCCGGGCTTCATCTTTTCCAAGTCGGATGCCCGGCAGATGACGAACGAGTTCCGAATCCCTCCGGGTGGCGGTCAGGGACTTGAGACAAACGGTAAGCCGATCCAGCAAGTTGCAATGCCGCTTCCGTACAAGGAAGCGGGTCCGGGGCATATGGCCTTGATCCAGCAAATCCGCGAGGTCGCCCAGCGTGTTGGCGGAACGGCAGACACTCCAGTTGGCGAAGGCAAGCAGGACGCTCCGGTTGGAACCACGCTCGCCCTGATCGAGCAGGCAACCAAGATCGAAGGCGCCGTTCATAAGGCTTTGCACGCAGCACAGGCGGAAGAGTTCAAGCTCCTGTGCGAACTGTTCAAGGAAGACCCGGAATCGCTCTGGCGCGGCAATAAACGTCCGGCCCTACAGAAAGATGTTGCCTTGTTCATGCAGGCTTTGGAGCGTTGCGACATCGTTCCGAAAGCCGACCCGAACGTCCCGTCTCACACGCATCGTTTGATGAAAGCGCAGGCCATCCGCATGATGGCGCAGAACAACCCGCTCTATAACCAGGTGGCAGTGGAGCAGTACTGCCTCGAGATGATGGACGTGGACAACCCGCAGCAGTTGCTTGCGGCTCCGCAGCCCGTAGCACCTCCGCAGCCATCTCCGGAAATGCTGATCAAGCTCAAAGAGCTCGACATCAAAGAGAACGCCAACAAGATCAACGCCATCAAGGTTGTCTCCGACGCTCAGAACCGAGCCAAGGATCGGGAAGCCAAGCAGAACGTCGAAATCCTCAAACTCGCTGGCACGGTCGGTGTCCATCCCGAAAGCGATGGCATTGTGGACGAGCAAATCAAGCAGCTCTCCCCGATGCTGAGTTTGAAACCATCGCAGCAAGCGCCTCCGCCTCCACCGAGACCTCAGTTCCGTCCACCTCCGTCACCCGTTGCAATGGGATTGGGAGGTTTGGGACGTCCACCTTTGAGTTTTGCTCCTCCGCCCATGCGTAGACCTCCGATGCAAGGATTCGCCCCATGAAGATCCGTACCGGCAATAAGCAGTCCCACGGTGTGAAGTGCTACGCCTCTGGCGGTCGAGTTCCGGAGGATATTTCCGATCCGGGGTCGCTGCCGAAGATGGCCAGCCCCAAGATGGCTGATGGCGGCATGATCGACGGCGACAAAGCCAAGCCGCGTCTCGACCGCGCTGGTGGCGGCAAGAAGGGAACGGTCGTCAACATCGTGATTGCAGGTGGCAGCAAGCCGGATCAGCCTCCGGCGCCTGCTCCCATGCCGATGCCACCGCCAGCACCGCCGATGGCGGGTCCTCCTGTGCCGCCGCCAATGCCGCCCGCAGGTGGGCCTCCGGTCATGCGCAAGCATGGCGGTCGCGTCAACATGGATGCAGGTGCGGGCTCCGGATTGGGCCGCTTGGAAAAAATCGGCAAGAAATGAGCGTCCAAACCTTCGATACGCGGGCATTGAACATGTTGACCGCGCGCTTGATCGAGGAAGAAACGCGAACCGGCAACGCGCTCGTCAGCGGTTCAGCTACGACCCTTGAAGAATACCGGGAACTGGTTGGAAAAATGCGCGGGCTCAAGCTGGTCCGCGATTTATGTGAAAGCGTCGAAAATGATTTGAGAAAAGGCAAATAGAGAATCCCTCATGGCATTGACCTCCCTCAAGATGATGCACGACAAAGACCCGAAAGACGCTCTGCTTGAAGCGATCGGTGATCTTTCCGGCTACGAGCTGGCCCCGAGCAAAATCCTCGTTGGCATTTACCAGCGCCCCGAGAAAACGGCAGGCGGCATCATCATCACGCCGAAGACCAAGGACGAAGACATCTATCAGGGTGTTGTAGGGCTGGTCTTGAAGCTCGGCCCCGGCTGCTTTGAAGACGATGACGTCAACAAGTTCCACGGCTTCAACGTCAAGGTTGGTGACTGGATCGAATACAAGCCCAGCGACACTGAGAAGGTCTCGGTCAAGGGCGTGATGTGCCGCCGTCTCTCGGATGTGCTGGTGAAGGCCAAGATTTCCGAGCCTGATTTGATTTTCTAAACCCAAGGACATTTCCCTCATGGCTAAAGGTGAAGACGACGGGATTGTCGTGGAGATTGATCCACGGCAGCTCGACATGCGGCTTGAGCCGGAAACGGAACGCAAAGCCAAAGCAAAAGACGACGAGGTCGTTGAGGAGCGAGAGCCGGAAGAAAAAAAGTCCTCCGGTTCCGACGAAGCGATCGAGGCCCTGCAGAAGCAGCTTGACGCACTCAAAGAAGAAAACGCTCGCAATCGTGCCGCCTATGAGTTGAAGGCAAGGGAGGCCGATGATGCTCTGAGCACGGCGCACCATGCCAGCGGCAGGGCGATGCAGTCTCAGTACGATCTTGTGAACACCGAGATCGCGAACGGCAAGGCCCGTCAGGAAGCCATCAAGCGGGAGATGAAGATTGCCCGCGAAACGGGCGACACCGACCGCGAAACCGATCTGATCAACGAATCTGCTCGCGTCGGCGTCCGTCTTCAGACGAATGAGGAACGCAAGGCCCATATCGAAGCTCAGCATCGCGAGGAACAGGCCCGTCGGGAAGCCAAGCGCTCGCAGCCAGCCGATCCGTTCGAAGCGTCACTTCAGGGACTGTCACCGAAGTCGCAGGCTTGGCTTCGCTCGCATCCTGAGTGTGTCACCGATGACGTGATGAACGCCAAGGTTCTGCTTGCCGACAAGGAAGCACGCCGCAAAGGTTTTGCAGCCGATACGCCAGAGTATTTCTCCTACATCGAGGAACAGATGGGCTACCGCCAACCACGCCGCGACGAAGATGATGGCGACGTTGAAACCCGTCGTTCGGACAAGTCGGATCGGCGCCAGTCTTACGCCGCGCCGCCATCACGAGATTCCGCGCCGGGTGCACCGTTGAAGCCGACGCAGAAGCGTCTCTCTCGTGAACAGGTGGAAACTGCCGAAGCAATGGGCATGACCCCGAGCCAGTACGCCGCTTGGATGGTCAAGGTCGAACGCGACGGCAAGTACGCAAATAACTAAAGGACATCCCTCAATGGCAGTTCAGGCAAAAGCCCGTCAGCAGACGGTCGGACGTGACACGGATACCAAACTTGGCCGCGGTATCGCGCTTGGCCGCAACGGCGAACAGATCCGCCGCATCAGCACCACCGGCACCGACCCCTATAAAATCCCGGACATGATCCGCGAGCAGTACTTGTCGGAAGGCTATGACCTTCAGTGGAACGTTGCCAGCGTTCTCGGGAAAGACGGCAAAGATTCTCCCGACATGCTCAACATCGCCAAGATGTACAATGCAGGCTGGCGCGCTGTCCCAGCAGACCGTCATCCAGGTGTCTGGCTCCCGGCAGAAGCGAAGGGCGATATCAATATCGGCGGCCTTCGTTTGGAAGAATGCCCGCTGAAGCTCATCGCTGAGGCCCGCGCCGAAGAACGTCGCGAAGCCGACGATCAGGTCAACGGATCGCGCGAGCAGTTCGGATTTAGCCCGACCGCACGTGGGTTCGAAGGCGCGGACAAGAGCAACAGCCCGCATGTTCGCAAGAACACATTCGTCCGTCGTGAAATGGTGCACGTCGATGATGCGCCGCGTCCGAAGTACGAGGTGTCGCTCGACGACTAAAACAGCAAGAGGCAGCAATCATCAGCATGCCTCTTGAAATTTAAGCAAATCACTGTTACTGGAAGTTTCATCGTTGTTCGTAGGCCGCAGGCTGTGGCCAGTCGCTTCGGGGTCGGAGACTCAAAGAAGCAACAAGCGTCGAGAAGGTTTTCTCGGCAAATCCCACAGCCAAAGTCTGACGGGTCAGACCGGCTACACAACGGATCATCACAATGGCAAACACCTTTGCCCCCCAGGGACTGCTGTCCTATGGCGGTGCGGATGGCGCCGCGCCGACGTACGGCTTCAAGAACGCCAAGATTCTCTACTCAAACTCGGACAAAATCTTCTACGGCGATCCTGTCATGCAGGATAGCGGCGGCTACATTCAGCAGTGGGACCCGGCAACCGGCGTCTCGCAGTTGATGGGCATCTTCCGAGGCTGCAAGTACTATTCACTCTCCAACAAGCAGACCATTTTCCCGAACTACTGGGGTGGTTCTGACGTGGCGGTTAATGCCGATATCACGGCCTATATCGAGCCCGTGAACACGGCGACGCCACCGATGTTCCTTGTGCAGACGGCGAACTCGAACACCACGGCAGTTGCGGTCACGCAGGCATCCGTGGGGCAGAACGCTGACGTTGCTCTCGGGTCAGGTAACACCACGTCCGGCATGTCAACGGCATATCTCGACATCAACACCTTTGGGACCACGTCAACGCTTCCGTTCCGCATCGTGGAGATTTGGAACGGCGTCGGCAACGGCTCCGACAAGTCGAGTGCCTACAACTACGTCGTTGTGCAGGCCAACATCTATCAGGAAACCGGGATCTAAGGAGCAACCCCAATGCCAGTCTCACTTACGAGCATCCGGGATCTGCTTAAGCCCGGCCTTTACGCGGTCGAAGGCGAATACGACCGGATCGAAGACCAGTACTCGAAAATCTTCACCAAGCGCAAATCGACGATGGCCGTCGAACGCAAGGTGCAGATGGCCTACCTCGGGTACGCCCAGTTCAAGACGGAAGGCGGTCAGACGTTTGCCGACAACAATGCCGGCGAGCGTTATGTCTACAACGCCGAGTCGTTTGAAGTCGGTCTGATGTATGCCATCACGCGCAAAGCGATCGATGACAACCTCTATAAGTCCGAGTTCAAACCGCAGGCTCTGGGCCTTCTGAACTCGTTCAAGGAGTTCAAGGAGTACCAGCACGCCGACATCTTCAACAGCGGCACGACCTATATCCCCAACATCGGGGGTGACGGTAAGGCACTGTTTGCAACAGACCATCCGGTTGATGGCGGCACGGTCGCCAACACCTTCGCTACCCCGCTTCAGTTGAATGAAGCCTCCTACCTTCAGGCCATCACGAACATCCGCGCAACGTGGGTGGACGAACGCGGCTTGAAGATCAAGGGACGCGGCAAGCAGCTCGTGGTTCCGGTGGCCTTGCAGCCTACTGCCAAGCGCCTCATCGAAACCGAGCTTCGTCCCGGCACCGCCAACAACGACGTCAACGTCATCCGCGATATGGATGGCGAGCGTCCGAGCTTGGTGATCTGGGATTACCTCACGAGCCCGAACGCCTGGTTCGTTCTGACGAACACGGCTGATGACTCGTTGCTCACCATGCAGCGCATTACCTTTGAAACCGATATGCAGGTCGATTTCACGACCGATAACCTGCTGGTCAAAGGCTATGAGCGGTACACACCTACTTACAACGACTGGCGTTGTGCCTGGGGCAGCTTCCCGAGCTCTTAAAGGAGGCCGCTCATGGCAACGACAAACTTCCCGAATGGGGTAACGACGACCAGCATCTCAACGACGCTTGGCTCGTTCATTGCTCCTGATCCGACCGCAGCCCATACGTTCTGGGATGATTTCGACGGGTTCTCGGCAAACATTGCCACGACGCCCGCAGTCCCCGGCGATTGGACTCTCACGACAACCGGCAGCGGCACTGCACTTGTCACGGATGCTGACAATGGCGTGGTGCTGGTGACGAATGGTGCTTCCGACGACAACAACGTTTTCTGCCAGTGGTGCGGGCGATCCTCGTCCACGTCTGAGACGTTCAAGTGGGATGCGACCAAGCCGATGTGGTTCAAGGCCCGGTTTCAGGTTTCCGACGCTACACAGTCGGACCTGATCATTGGCCTTGCGATCACGGATACGTCTCCGCTCGATGCTTCAGACGGTATTTTCTTTCTGAAGTCGGACGGCTCCGCCAGCGTAAGCCTAAAGGCAGTGAAGAACAGCACCGCTTCGACCGTTGCGGTCGGAACGCTCACCGATGCTACCTATTACACGGTTGGCTTCGCATGGCTTCCGAACGGACCGGAGAACGGTGCCGGCGGCCCTGGGCTCTATGCGTTCTTCAACGACGTGCAGGTTGGTTCGATTACCTCGACCGCCAACATGCCGGATGATGAAGAACTGGCGGTCACGTTCGGTCTTCAGAACGGTGAAGCCGTCGCGAAGACATTGAGCTTGGACTACATCCTTTGCTCGAAGGTCCGCTGACCATGAAGGGCAAAAAGCTAAAGAAGCCGTATTCCCCGATGGGATCGATGAAGGGACAGAAGCCCAAATTCAACGGGCCTGAAACCTTCAAGGACCCTGCTGCGGAAGAACCGGCTAACGACATGCCCCCTGTTCAGGGCTTCAAGGCACGTATGCGCCTTGATCGTCCCGGACGTAAGCGCGGTGGACGAGTGGGGGCTGACATGGCTCCGCTCTCGTCTGCTGCCAAGGGCTGCTAGCTGTCGCGCGTGACCGAGTGGCAGGGAGGGACTGTCACTCGGTGCGCATTTGAACGGGATCAGACATGGCTAAGCTGACAAGCAAGCGGCGCAACGCGCTGCCGAAGGATGACTTCGCGCTTCCGGGTCGGAAATATCCGATCGAAGACGCCAACCACGCCAGAAATGCCCTCGCACGAGTGAGCCAGCACGGAACGCCAAGCGAGAAGGCGAAGGTCAAAGCCGCCGTCCATCGCAAATACCCCGGCATTGGGAAGGACTAATCAGAATGTCAGGACCTCTCGCGAGATACGCCACGATCACGGATACCGGTGTTGCTGGTCCGTACAATCTTGATCCAACCATCAGCCCATTCAACGTCAATGTTCAGGTCTATGTTCCCGAGGATGTCACGGTCTCCTATAGTGTCGAATACACGCTGGATCAGTTGAACCTTCTTGGTGGACAGGAAAACCCGAACGTCCGTTGGGAAACCGATACGAATTTTCCCGACAGCTCGGCCGCAACCATAACCTCGTCATTCGATGCGCCATTGACGGCGATCCGGGTGAATGTCGCTTCGATCTCTGGCGGTTCGATTGAGTTGAAGATCCTGCAATCGTTCAGCAAGAACTGAGGCTGAGATGTCATCCAGCGGTACCTACGATTTCGGCCCAAGCGTTGGCGACATTACGCTCAATGCTTTTGGCCGGATCGGTATTCGCCGCACGGAGTTGACGCAACAGCATTTGCAAGACGCGGCAACGGAATCCAATTTCACTCAGGTCGAATTTTCCAATCGCCAGCCCAATTTGTGGCTGTCAGAACTCTACGAGATTCCTCTGGTTCAGGGGCAAGCGGCCTATGAACTCCCGTCACGATTGATCTCACCAATGGCCGTCTACATGACGGTTAATCCCGGTGGTTCCGGAGCTTCGTTCGATCGCATCCTAAACCCGATTTCGACCTACGAGTACGCGAGTCTCCCGAACAAAGACATACAGGCCCAACCGACCACCTACTGGTATCACCGCACGATCGCGCCCGAGATTTATATCTGGCAGGTGCCCGATGACTCGGCAACGTACACTTTGAAACTTCGCATTCTGTCTCAGCCGGAAGACGCGAAACTTCCATCAGGAGTTACGCCGAATTTGCCTTACCGATGGCTGGATGCCTTCACCGCGGCGCTGTCCGCAAGACTTGCTGCAATCTATCGCCAAGACCTCGAAGACAAGCGCAAAGCCGATGCCGAACGGGCTTGGCAGATCGCTGCGAAAGAGGACATCGAATACGTGCCCCAGTTCATCTATCCAGCTCTCGGCACCTATTACGGTGGCCGCTGATGCCTTGGCGCCAGCACGGACGGGCTGAGGTTGACGCTTGGCAGCCGCGCTCGTTCGGAGTTTGTGATCGTTGCGGCTTTCTCTACAACTTGGACGATCTCAAGTGGCAAAAGCAGTACGCCGGCGTTGGCGTGGTTAGCCTCGAAATCCTTGTCTGCGATCGGTGCCTTGATCGTATGCAGCCGCAGCTTACCGCAACCATTCTGCCGATCGATCCCGAACCGATCATGGATCCGCGCCCGGAATACTACGCGGTGGATGAGGTCGATTACCTCGTCGATCAGAACGGCGACATTCTGGTCGATCAAGACGGAAATAAGATCGTCGCGAACGTGGCCAGCGAGAACTATTCGGACGCTCCCTCCGATCCTAACCGTGGTCCCAACCCGCCAAATTCGGATCAATAGCGCATGTCTGACGTTTGGATTCTGAACCTTCCAGTCGCAACAGGACTGGACGGGACAGAGTATGTCCCGCTCGTTCGTGGGCTCGGTGCCGAGGCCATTCTGGAACGCGCTACATCCGATCAGATCGCGGACCTTAGCGCCGCAGGACTTGGTGTCACCAGCGTTGGGTTAAGCCTTCCGAATATCTTTTCCGTTTCTGGCTCGCCTGTCACGTCAACCGGAACTTTGGCCGGATCACTGGTCAATCAATCTGCGAACACGATCTTTGCAGGCCCCTCGACCGGTAGTGCTGGCATTCCAGCGTTTCGTTCTCTGGTCGCAGCTGATATTCCACTCATTCCTCTCAGTGGTGGTGGTACGGGATCAAGTCTCTCTGATCCGGGCGCGGACCGGATCGGGTTTTGGGATGACTCGGCTGGTGAGTTCACGTGGCTGACGATCGGCGCCAATCTTTCGATCACCGATACGACACTCAACGCCACGGGGGGCGGTGGTGGAACCGACATCGATATTGGATCGACCGTCATCACTGGCGGCTCTACGGGTCAAATTCTCTACGACAATGACGGCGTTGCCGGGGAATACGAAATAAGCGGCACCGGCTCTGTTGCCATGACCAACTCGCCGGCTTTTACGACCCCCAATCTTGGAACGCCAAGCGCTGCAACTCTGACGAACGCCACTGGTCTTCCCATTGCAACGGGCGTCTCCGGGCTAGGGACTGGCATCGCCACCTTCCTTGCCACTCCGACGTCCGCCAACCTCAAGGCCGCTGTATCCGATGAGACCGGCTCCGGTGCTCTTGTTTTTGCGACAAGCCCGACGCTCGTCACTCCGGCTCTTGGTACGCCGTCCTCGGCAACACTGACCAATGCGACCGGCTTGCCTCTGACAAGCGGAGTCATCGGCATACTGCCGATTGCCAACGGCGGCACCAATGCGTCGTCTGCGTCGTCCGCGCGAACCAATCTTGGCCTCGCAATTGGCTCGGATGTTCAGGCATACAATGCCAATCTGACAACGTGGGCCGGAAAAACGGCTCCGACCGGCACTGTCGTCGGCACCACAGATGTTCAGACTCTCTCCAATAAGACAATCGTTGGATACACGCCGATTGTTGCCACTCGGACGGCGATGGCTTCTGTGGCGACGGCCAATACAACGACCGTCTATCTGGTTGAGGCTGGGCGCCAAGGGACATTCTCCTGGAATAGCGCAAACCTCTCGACACAAGTCACAGCCGACACGCAGCAGGGCATTTATGTTCCGCCTGCGAGCGATACGTCGGGTGCCAGTGGAGCTTGGGTCCGCATCTATGCTGGTGAAATCAATGCTCAGTGGTTTGGAGCTGTCCCAGACGATTCAACGGACAACACCACGGCAATTCAGGCTGCAATCGATTACGCGGCGCAGATTGTTGCGACGCCTGAGAGCTTTAACGTTGTTTTGTCTGATGTCTACATCCCGAGTGGTCCAGAGGCCTATCGGTTCAATTCCACCCTAGAGACGTATACCGGAGTCCGCATACGTGGCGACGGCATCGCGACTACACTTCTGAAGTACTATGGGTCCAGCGTCGCAATATCTTTAGTTCACAACGGCGCGACTTCGCTTCTTGGAACGTACTTCCAAGATTTCATGCTGGACAACGCCGGAACTGGCACCAGAGGCATATCCGGGGATGACGGCAACAACCTCGCAATTAGATTGTGCGCGTTAAACAGGGTCGCGGTCTATGCTTTCGGTACCAACGTTTATCTCAACGATAGCTGGACCTTCCAGATTTTAGGGTCCCACATTTACAATGCGGGCGACTATAATCTTCATGCTCTGAACGCGACAGATTACTACTGTGAAGCCACGCGGTTTGACCTTGCCGGCGAAGATTGCGTTTTGCTAGAGGCGTCGAGCACCAACCCGACGCTGAACCCCTGCTTCGTTGGGTGTATTTTTCAAGGCGCCGACAAGTGGGGCCTGCATCTTATCGATTGCGTCGCCCTGACACTGATCAATCCTTATTGGGAAGACTGCAACAACAACGCCACCGCTGACTATGGCTGCCTCTATATGGAGGATGGCGCCAACAACAAGAGCAATTATCTCAATATCCAGGGCGGCTATGTCAGTCAGACCGGGGGCACCTCGGGTCAGACGGCGATCAAGGTCGACCGCTGCAAGGGCGTCTTCATCAGCACGCTCTTTAATGGCACGTTTGCGAACGCCGTTGATCTCGGAAGCAATGTCGCCTGGGCGGTCCTGCACAACGTCTACAACGGCAACACAGTAGCGGCGACGGCATCGACTAAGGTTCATAACACGGACCCTTCTGGCCGCACCCTGATCGGCTATGCGAACTCGATCACAGGGGCGGGCAGCGCGCAGTTCAATCTGCAGATTGTCGGCGCGTCCAACACAATTGCGGGCATCGGCCAGTATTGTTTTAGTGAGACTGCCGCTGGTCCTATCATGGAACTCGGCATCTCGCGCAGCGCGACGTTTGGGGGTCAAACCCTTGTCGGTGCGAGCGTCACGCTCGGATCATTCAGCTTTTCTGGTTCTGATGGAACGAATTTCGTCAACGGTGCTCAGATTGCAGCCGTCACCGAGGCGACGACGGGCTCTGGCGACATGCCGGCGCGTCTCTCTTTGCGCACCACCGCAGATGGTGCTTCATCGGCATCGGAATCGGTCCGTATCGATAATCAGGGGGCCGTGCAGTTCCCGCGTGTGGGCACCACCGCAACTGCTGCGAATGCGTTCCTGAACTCTGCCTCGTCTCCGGCAAACAACTTGCTCCGCTCCACGTCTTCGGCTCGGTATAAGACCGGCATCGAAGACCTTGATGTGAACTACGCCAAAAAGCTGCTGACCGCGCGCCCGGTCTATTATCGATCGAAAGCACCGGCCGATAATCCCAAGCATTCACACTGGGGCTTCATCGCTGAGGAACTTGCGGAGATCGACCCGCGCCTTGTCCATTTTGGATATAAGGACGAGGATTGGGAAGAAATCGAGATCGAGGAACGGGTTCCGCAGAAAGACGGGACCGATGCCGTCCAGAAGCACAAAGAAATGAAACTAAAGGACGGTGCTGCTCTCGTTCCCGATGGCATCCAATACGACCGGCTGACGGTGCATTTGCTGGCGCTTGTCAAAGACCTGTACCGGAAGATTGACGCGCTGGAAGCGAAGCGCCACTAAAGGTTTAAGACGTTTCTCAATTGGTTTTTCGATCATCAGATAAACCGCAGTGGCGAGAACAACAGAGAGCGCCGTGGCGATCACGATATAAACGGCCCAGTGCATCTGGGCATGTTCGAGTAATAGAACACGGCGGAAGGCACTGAGCACGAACACATGCGTGAGGTAGAGCGCATAAGAGGTCAGGCCCAAGACGTCGAACGCATCGGCCACCTGTTTTGATTTTGGCGCCGGAACGTAGAGAGCCCCAGCTACGATCAGGAACGCGGGACCGCCAATCATCAAGAAGCGTGGCCCGGAAACCGGAAACACGATCAGCGCTAACCCAGCGGCAAGCGCAGACCAAGCAAGGGGAGCCGGGATCTTCGCGCCGCTGAGATAGAGCCGCCCGAGCAGGACACCGAAAAGGAACTCCAGCAGGATGCCATGTCCCGCCGTGGCATAGAATGAAAGTTCCGGCACGCCCGACACCATGCCAAGCCCCATCAGGGCGCCGATCAGACAAACAAGCGCCACGTCCGATTTGCGGAACGCGAGTGCTAGACCAAACAAGGAATAGAACGCGATTTCGACGTTGAGCGTCCAGCCTTGGCCGACCAGCGGGAAGTACTGATGATCGAAACTTCTCGCTGCGGGAATGAAGACCGCCGATTTGATGACGTAGGACAGGGTGGTGTCGCCTTTGTAGAATAGAGGCGCATAGGCAGCGATCAGAGCAGCAGCGATCGTCACGATAAGGTAGAGCGGCCAAACCCGCGCAAAGCGGCGCAGAATGAATTCACCGGGCTTCATCGTTCCCTTCCGGGTGATGTAGACCATGATGAATCCGGAGATGACGAAGAACACATCAACCCCGGCGTGGCCCCAGCCAAACCATTGAGGGTTGAACGACTTATCGAAAGTCCCAGCGTGATTTTTGACGTGATAGAGCACCACGGCAAGCGCCGCGAAAATGCGCAAGAGCTGAAGATTGACCAGCCTATCGGTCATGTTGGATTCCCCCGAGCCGGATAAAGGCACCAATCTGAGGCTGGAGCAAGACCCGGAATGATCGGTTTTCTACTTGGTGTCGCAATCGGCACTGGCATTTCTGCCTACATAACGAGGCGTCGCAGCCTGACGCGCTGTGATCTCTGCGGCCGTCTCCGTGAAAACGGAGATCCAGAATGATGCGCCGCCCCCACGGTCGGGCTCGTGTCGATGAAGACAACCCGCAAGCCTTCGGAATCTGTGACAGGTGTGGAGCGCTCTACAATTTACGTGATCTTCAATACCAATACATCGTCAACGGACTGACGACACTCAACACGCGCTTGCGTGTCTGTGAAGAATGCACCGATAACCTGAACTACCAGTTTCAGAACATTCCGCTTCCTGCCGATCCGGTTCCAACGCGAAACGCCAGGCCCGAGCCTTACCTGCTCGATGAAGTCGATTACCTGACGACAGACGAGTACGTGCCGATCGGAACGCAGGACGGCCAACCTCTGACACCAGATCAAGCCTCGGTCAATTTCTTCGACTCTCCACCTGATCCGAACCGCGGCCCGAACCCACCCAACAGCGACAACGAGGAAACCTAAGAGCAATGGGCATTGTCGCTCCAACCCCGATCCTCAATCTGCCGGTGGCGACCGGGATCGACAACACCTATTGGGTTCCAACATCGAGCACGAATGGTTCCCCGACCGAGCGTGTCAACGTGGCGGTTCTGAATGGCATCCAAGGATCTCTTGATCTCATCAGCAAGACACAGGGCGCCATACTGTTTCGGGGAGCGAATGAGTGGAAGGCTCTGGACCCTGGAACGGCAGGGTACGTGCTTTCGACTCAGGGACCGGATGCTGACCCGCAGTGGGCCTCAGCAACGTCTGGGTCTGTGTCCAGTGTTGGCTTGGACTTGCCGGCGTCCCTGTTCAGCGTTTCCGGTTCTCCCGTCACCTCATCAGGAACTTTGACCGGAACTCTCATCGTTCAAAACGCCAACAAGGTTTTTGCGGGTCCCGCTACGGGAGCGGATGCGGTTCCCACGTTTCGCGAGCTCGTCAACGCCGATATCGCACCGATTGGTGCAGCACTGACCAAAACCAATGACACCAACGTTACTCTGACTCTCGGAGGGTTACCTTCAACAGCCTTAGTCAATGCCACCTCTTTGACTTTGGGATGGGCAGGACTGCTCGGTCTTTCTCGGGGTGGAACGGCTGCGGATCTCAGTGCTACCGGTGGCGCCGGTCAGGTTCTCCGGCAATCGACGCTTGGAGGCGCTGTCAGCGTCTCACAATTGGCCGCCAGCGACCTTTCGAATGGTGTGACCGGTACAGGCTCAGTCGTTCTTGCAACGTCTCCTAGCCTCACGACGCCCAATTTGGGAACACCGTCAGCCGCGGTCCTGACGAACGCTACGGGTCTGCCCCTTTCAACCGGGGTAACCGGAAATTTGCCAGTCACCAATCTGAATTCAGGGACGGCGGCATCTTCCTCTACGTTCTGGCGCGGTGACGGAACATGGGCGACGCCTGCCGGGGCCGGTACGGTTACGAGCGTAGACGTTTCGGGTGGCACGACTGGACTGACGACATCTGGCGGTCCGATTACAGGCTCTGGAACGATTACTCTGGCAGGGACGTTGGGCGCCGCAAATGGTGGCACTGGAATCACGTCACTTGGTAGCGGGATCGCTACGTGGCTCGGGACGCCTTCTAGCGCCAATCTCAGATCAGCTGTCACCGATGAAACTGGAACGGGGGCGCTGGTCTTTGCAACGAGCCCGTCATTGGTTACGCCGGCTCTCGGAACGCCAGCTTCCGGAACTCTTACGAATTGCACCGGGTTGCCTTTGCTCACCGGAGTTTCGGGACGAACAGGCCCGACGCTCCAAACATTTACCTCATCTGGCACTTGGACGAAGCCAGCCGGGTGTGTGAAGATTAAAGCGACGATTATAGGCGGTGGTGGTGGCGGCGGCGGCGTTAAGGCACCATCTACCAGCGTTGCGATTGTAGCCGGTGGCGGCGGCTCGGGCGCACAAGCAATTACCTACCTGGATGTGTCTGCGATAAGTTCGCTCGCCGTAACGGTTGGCGCGGCGGGAACGGCGGGATCAAGTGCGGGAGGCGCGGGCGGCGACGGTGGCACCTCCGGTCTAGGAACAGCGAACGCAAATGGTCAAGCGACGGGTGGGACTGGCGGGAGCGGCAGCGTCACAGGCGCTGCGGGTATTTATACGTCTCCAGGCGGCAACCCAGGAGCGGCGACAGGAGGCAGTATCAACGTCGGCGGAAACGGCGGAGGCGTCGGCATGATGATTGCGTTTAACCAAGGCGTTAGCGGCGCAGGCGCATCGTCGGCGTTTGGTGGCGCTGCTACAGGAGTACGTTTTTTTGCCAATAATTCAGGCACGGCTGGTAACTCCGCATCTGGTTATGGATCAGGTGGATCTGGAGCGATCGCCTCCGGCGTTACGACAGGATTTGCGGGCGGCGCGGGCTTTGGCGGTATCGTCATCATCGAGGAATACTATGCGTAAGGCGATCCTTTCGGACTCTAAACGGATCAACATCCAAAGCGTGGATTTGCAATGAACTATGCCGATTGGACTGCAACTCTCGCGAACATGACCGGCTATGACGTGGCTGACCCGAACTTCGTGCAGATCCTCCCGAGTGCGATCAACTATGCCGAAGGCCGGATATATCGCGAGGCGGATTTCATCTCGACGGTCATTCGTGACACCGGAGTTTTAACCGCGAACAGCCGCAACTTCACGCTTCCATCTAATGTGGGGCAGTTCAACGTTGTTCGCCAGTTGAATTGCATCACTCCAGCCGAAACTCTTCCGGCAGACGGGACGCGCAACCCTATGACTCCGGTATCGACGGAGGTCATGGACATGCTGTGGCCGTCAGAGCAAGCACCTTCCACCCCGTCAATCCCGACCATGTTTGCCATGCTGACGCAGAACAACGTCAAGTCTCAAACGGTAGACGTTCTCGTTGGTCCGGCTCCGGATGATTCCTACAATGTGGAAGTGATCGGCACCGTCAATCCAACGCCCCTCTCGGAAAGCAATCCAACAACCTATCTGACGCTCTATTTACCAGATTTATTCCTCGCGGCATCAATGGTGTTCATGACGGGATTCCAGAAATCGTTTGGTGCTCAAGCGGATGATCCACGCTCAGCGATGAGCTGGGAGCAACAATACCTCACCCTCTTTAAGTCAGCCGATCTCGTGGATGCGCGCCAACGCTTCGCTGCTGCGTCGTGGACGTCGGCACAGCCTGAAAACTTCGCTTCGGCGCAGCGCGGTTAAGCCATATGCCATTTGCGGAAGTAAGATTGGTTCCCGGCATCGATCGGGAAAAAACCCAGTCTTTGAATCAAGCCGGTTATTCCTTTTCTTCCTTCATTCGTTGGAAGGAAGGCTTGGCCCAGAAGATCGGTGGATGGGTTCGCTTCTATCGCTTCGCCACGGCCGGCGTCCCTCGCGATCTTCACGCATGGCAGGACCTGAACGAAACCGGCCGATTGTTCGTCGGAACCACAACAGAAGCCGACGTCATCTCGAATGGGTTCCTGCAACAGATTACCCCACAGCAGTTGATCACCGATCCAGCGCCGGATTTCTCAACCACAAGCGGCTCCCCGAACGTTGACATCATCGACCCGAACGTGACCGACGTGACGGTGTTCGATAGCATCTATTTCAATACCCCGATCAGTGTCGGCGGCTTGATCCTCTCGGGTCTCTATCCGATTGCCCTGTCTCTCGACACCCATAAATACCGCATCATCGCAGCCTCAGACGCAACGGCCACGGTCAGCAACGGTGGCGCAGTTCCAGTGTTTGACTCAACGTCAGGCAGTTCAACCATTTCTGTGACACTGGCCGATCATGGGCTGGTCAAAGGCGACACGATCAACTTTCCAATTCCGACGACGGTCGGTGGCGTGACGATCTTCGGCACCTATCCCGCTTCCGGTATTACGAGCACCAGCGTCTTCGATATCGTCGCGGATGAAACGGCGAGTTCAACTGCAACCGTCTCGATGAACTCCGGCGATGCTGAAATCCTCTATGACATCACCATTGGTCCCGGTTCATCCGGTACAGGTTATGGCATTGGCCCCTATGGCGACGGTGGCTACGGAACGGGGTCTTCGACCGGCAACCAGACCGGAAACCCGATCACCGCGGTTGACTACACCTCCGACAACTGGGGACCATTTCTGCTGTTCTGCCCCTTCAACGGCGGGATTTACTCGTGGCAACCGAACGGCGGTTTCGGCAACGCCCAACTCGTCACCAACGCGCCTCCGTTTAATGGCGGCATCTTTGTTGCGATGCCTGCGCAAATCCTCGTCGCATGGGGGTCAACGTCAACACAGAACATCGGCACCGATCAAGATCCTCTCCTTCTGAAATGGTCTGATCAGTTGGACTTCACCAACTGGACGGTTTCGGAACTGACACAGGCCGGTTCGCTCAGAATCCCGACCGGATCGAAAATCGTTGGCGGCATGCAAGCCCCGCAGAACGCGCTGATCTGGACCGACTTGGATGTTTGGGCCTTGCAGTATGTCGGGCCTCCGTTGGTGTTCGGATTGAACAAGGTCGGTTCCAACTGCGGTTTGATTTCGTCGCACGGGATGACGCAGTTGGGTGGACAGGTCTTCTGGATGGGCCAGTCGAATTTCTTCACCTTGACCGCATCAGGCGCAACGCCAATTCCGTGCCCAGTGTGGGATGAAGTGTTTCAGGACTTGGACACCGAAAACTCCTTCAAGTGCCGCGCGTGGTCTTCGACGACCTTCAATGAAGTGTGGTGGTTTTATCCGTCGAAGTCCGGGGGTACGGGCGAGAACGACTCTTACGTCAAGCTGACGGTCACGGAAGGCTCATGGGATTACGGCTCTCTGAAACGATCCGCTGCGATTGATCAATCAGTCTTGGGAACTCCGATCGCCGCAGCACCGAACGGCATCATCTATCAGCATGAAATAGGCGAAGATGCAGACGGGCAACCGATCGCATGGGAGTTTGAAACCGGCTTCTGGACCATCAATGAGGGTTCAGACATTCCATTTGTGGACTGGTTCCTGCCGGACATGCGATTTGGACTGATCAACGGCGAGCAAGACGCCAGCGTTCAGGTGACGTTCTATTCCCGGTTTTATCCCGGTGGGCCTATCCGCACTTATGGTCCCTACACCTTCACCAAAAGCACACAGTTTCTAAATCCTCGCATCAGGGGCCGGGAAATGGCGATCAAGATGTCGGGGAATGACATCGGCAGTTTCGTGCGCCTTGGTTTGAACCGCTATCGCTGGGCACCGGACGGAAAGTACTGACATGGGCAGCAACGACGCGATTAAATCCTTGCTCGGAACGAGTCAGGGAACGACGAATAACGCCAATCCTACAACCAACCCCTCGCTGAAGAATATCGCCACGAACGGAGCGTTGCTCAATCAAAACATCTCGGCTCTGACGCAGAAAATCGCGGCGTTGACCAAGGCGTGGAACGTCAACTCCTGATGGCTGACGATACTGCGGGGACACCCGAAAATCCGACCGACTCAACGGCTCTGAACGATATCGCGACCAACGGAGCGCTGCTCAACCAGAACCTGTCAGCGTTGATTTCATCAGTGGATGGTCTGAGTTCAATCGTACTGCCAGTGGAACGGGGAGGGACGGGCCTTGATCACGTCGATACAGGCGATCTTCTCTATGGCTCAGCGACAAACGTTTATTCGCTACTGCCTGACGTGGCAACTGGCAATGCTCTCATATCTGGCGGTGTTGGCGGCGTTCCCTCTTGGGGGAAAGTAACGCCCTCGCATTTTAGCGGAACACTCCCCGTTGCGAATGGTGGAACGTCCAAAACCAGTTTTACCACCTACGCTGTGATATGCGGCGGCACGACGACGGCGGGAGCCTTACAGAGCGTTGCGAGCGTCGGAACTTCTGGCCAGATTCTAACCTCGAATGGGGCCGGCGCGCTTCCGACATTTCAATCCTTTGTTGATGGGATCGGCGGTATTATCGCGTTCCCCGACAATCAGTCTTATCGTATCTGGCTGAACTCGCCGTTCCCAGGAACAATCACAAGCACAACGACACGCAGTACCGCAGGTACCTGTACGCTGACGTTCAACGTCAACGGCACTGGGATTGGCGGCACGGCGAATGCAGTCTCTACAACGCAGCAGTCTCAATCGCACTCTGCTTCGTTCGCGGCCGGAAATTACATAGAAATGACGGTCAGCTCAAATTCATCCTGCGAAGGCATGAGCTTCATGATCGCATATACGAGGCCATGAGGTGGCGCATTTAATTATCGTCGATTCACCATCACCGTCGATCGTTTTTACAGACGTTTCCACGACATCCGTAGACGGCTCCGGAACCCTTAATTTCACCGGTCTTTCTTTTGGTGCGGAAAACCCGACGCGAAGGATAATCGCTGTATTGGGATGGATCCGTGGAACGGGGGGCTCTCTTTCAACGTGTACAATCGGAGGTGTGAGCGCAAATCTCGCCGTTCGAGGCACAGGTTTTAACTCAAACTCGTTTTCGGACATTTGGATTGCCGACGTTCCAACGGGAACATCTGGGACCGTCGCGCTTTCTGGTGTCAGTGGAAACTGGGCTGCATACTGCGCCGTGTATCAAGCTCTTCACCTTCGAAGCAACGCACCAGTTTCGACCGACTCCGATGGCAATGGCGCACTGAGCATGAGTGTGGGTGTTCCGTCGCGCGGCATCGTCGTTGCAACCGCGCGTGTGGCGGCATTCGGTTCGGTCGGGACAAATTCATGGTCTGGAATTCCTAGGGATTTCAACCAAACATTTAACAGCAACAATGCCGCCCTTGTTGGCGGCTCCAATACGTATCCTTCAGCCTCCACCGCTTCGGTAGCAATATCCTGGAGCAATGCATCCGATGATGTCGGAAGCATGGCTTCCTTCAGGTAATTCAACACATGGCAGGTCTAAGTGATCTCAACCGTCTCTCACAATCAGGAGACGGAAGCGAACCCACGTATCGCATGTCTATGCTCCCCTTGGGGACCTACGCAAACTCAGATGGAACGGAATCCTTGGGCTTCGCACTCCCTGCCATGATCCATGAGCCTTTGATGGCGGTGGAGAGATTGTTCGGAACACCTTCGAGACCCGGAACATTTGGACGTGGCCCCGATTATCCCGGTAATGCCGATGCCATGCGGACGCTCTTGCTTTCGACATATGGGGGCAATGCGCTGAACCCGGCCGCTGTGATCCCGAAAGGCGGGTTAGCATCTGGCATCGTGCGTGAGGCGGCGGAAGCGGCTCCGCAGCGCATGTACCACGGCACCTCAGCGGCGGAAGATTTCAGCACTTTCCGTCCGAGCGAAAGCGGTTCGTTTGGTCCCGGCGTCTACGTTTCGAGAGACCCTGAATTCGCAGGCACCTTTGCACCGGAGGGGACGGGAGCGCGGATGTTGCCCCTCGACGTCGAAGGCCCGCTAGCGACGATGGAGCAATACCTCAAAACCCTGCACGCCAACGGGCGCAACCCGGAAGCGGCACAACGGGCGCTTCTTGGACAAGGCTATACAGGCGTTTCTGGAGACATCGGCGGCAGCAAGTTCAGTGACGTCACCAATGTTTTTAAGCCCGGTTCGATCCGATCCGCCACGACGGGCGAGACGCTTTACTCCGATGGCCTACCCTCACTTTTCCCCGCCGCTCTCTACAACGACCAAGAACCTCAATCCTCTTACGCATCAGGAGGCAACGTGGCTGACACGTCAGGTCTTTCCGGTTTAACGAGATTGCCGGACTATGGCTTTGGTCCGATGACTCCAACAACCATTGCGGGGCGTCCGAATGATTTTGTCTCTAGTCGGGACCCCGATCCGACGTGGGGCGATCTTGCATTGTCCGCAGCAGAATTTCCGGCCCGCGCGACCGTCGGTCAGATCGATGCAGCAGGGAGCGGGATTGCTGATGCCCTAGTTGATCCGTCGCTTGCGAACGTCACCAACGCGGGCGTCAATACGGGCCTGGCGCTGATGTCACCGGAGTTGACCGTCGCTTCCGGTCTTGGTGGCCTTGGCCTTGCAGCCCTCAGAGACGCCGACGTCATCCCCTCGGCAGAAGCACGCCGGCTTCGGCATCCGGCTCCCGTGGCGGCTGCACCAGCACCGCTCGCGCCGGCACCTGTCGATCCCGTCTTGGAGAAGGTCAAAGACGATCCCTCCCTTTTGGCTCTCTATCAGCAGATCAAGATCGAACAGAACAACGCAACCCGCGATTATCCGGGCCGCAATGGCGACGCCAGCCGCGCCGCAGCCGCTGCCCGCGTACAGGATCTTCAAGGCCAGTTCTCTGCCGCTCTCGCCAAACGAGACGCCGCCAAACAGGCCATCTATGACCAGCAGGTCACAAACGCACTCGCTGCTCGAGACGTCGAACTTGGACGGGATCGTCGCTTCTCCGATACCGAGGTTGGGAAGGTCTACGACAAGCTAGGAGGCTATGCGCCACTGGTGGCTGGGTTTGTACCGGGTGTCGTCTCCCGGCTTGCCTACGGCCCCGCTAAGACGCTTGGCAATGCTTTACTGCGAGACGCGGAAGGAATCACGTTCGGCATCGGCGCCAACAACGTCCCTCTCGCATACAACTCATTTGCCACCGAGGTCGATAACCCGGAACAGCGCGCCTACGCAGCGTATGCCTATAACCTCCCGGATGGTCACCCTGATAAAGTCAAAGCCCAGGCGATGGCGGACAGCCTGCCGAAACTCAATCCCATTCGGGAAGAGTCACAGGAAGAACTCTACGATCCTGAAAAGCTGAAAGAGCGCGCCATTATGGGCGGCTTTGAAGGATGGGGAGGCAACCGCTTCGGTCAGATGCTGACAGGCGGACTCGGAGGCTTGTTCCGCAGATCAAGCTACCAGCTTCCGCCAGAGGCTCCGCTCCCGGTTAAGCCGCAGGGAGCACCCCTTGTGCCACTAGAAGACGCCGCAGAGCTTGCCGCCCGTAATGATGAAGTTCTTCGTCGGTCATCAAATCCAGCCGGTCCCGTTTCCGAACGAAGTCTGCCCGCGCTTGGAGACGTTGAAGATATTGTTCCCGCGTCTCCGGTGCAGAAACCGAAGGCCGGCCGCCGTAGTAGATCGGGCGGTTCCAAAGGTCCTTCAAAAGCTGGAACAGTTTCATCGGATAACCCTCCTGCCTTACCGGACTCTCAGTCGGCAGCGAGTGATGAACTTAAGCGATTTCTGGGATTCCGTAAAGCACCCGACCTGAAAGACCTGAAAGCCGCTGGCGGGGGTGTGGATGGGGCTGGGGAGGGAGGAAAAACCTTCTCAGGTCCGCTACATGCCGCATCCGGAGGGCGAACCGATGTGCTCCCCGTTGATGTTGCGGCTGGCTCGTATGTATTGCCTGCGGACCTTGTGAGCGCCTTGGGAGAGGGAAACACAACTCACGGCATCAAAGTCATTGAGCAAATGTTCCCGGCGCAGAACCCGAATCTCACCTTCGCATCAGGCGGCAAGGTTCCGATCATCGCTGCGGGTGGCGAGCATGTCTTGAGTCCTGAGCAAGTCGCAGCAGTTGGCGGTGGTGATCTCAACCACGGACACGCGATCTTGGATGCGTTCGTGAAGAACACGCGCAACGACACGATCAACACGTTGAAGTCCCTTCCAGGACCCCAGAAGTAGAGAACCCCAACATGAGCGGTGACCACACCCGCGTCCGAGTCGCTGACTCGGGCGACGAAGATGCTTTGATGGAATTGGCGAAGTATCTCCATTCAGAGAATGGCCTGTTTGACTTCGATGATGTGGCCGTTCGCTACGCCTTCCGCAAGGCCATCGTTGGCAAGCCTGAACAAAGACACGGCATCATCGGTGTCATCGGAACACCAGATGATCTTGAAGGCGCGATATTCCTTGAGCCTTCCTGCCTCTGGTACACGACGCAGCCGTGTCTTCTTGAGCTTTTCAGCTATGTCTACCCGCGACACCGATCATCGACGAACAGCGTCGATCTGATCGCCTTCGCGAAGCACGTTTCCGATCACTTCAAACTCCCTCTGATGATCGGCGTTTTGTCCAACAAGCGCACCGAAGCCAAGGTGCGCTTGTATCGGCGTGCTCTTGGAGAGCCAACGGGCGCGTTTTTCCTGCACAATGCAGCACGGGGAGTTCATTAGATGTGTGGTGGCGGCAAGACGAAGACCTCGACGTCTTCGACAACGGCTCTCCCTCAATACGCAAATGCGTATAGTCAACTTCTAGGGCAAGCGCAGGACGTTGCGTCCACGCCGTGGAATCCTGCTACAGGTCAGCAGGTCGCAGGCTTCTCAAATCCCCAGAGCCAAGCCTTCGGTCTTACGCAGCAGAACCTTGGCGCGTATCAACCGGCACTGTCTGCTGCGAACAACAACGCAGCCTATGGCTCGGCTCCGATCTCTGCCTCTGCAATCCAGAACTATATGGATCCTTACACGCAGAACGTCGTGGACGCGACGCAGGCTCAGTTCGCCCATCAGAACGCCCAGCAGTTGCAGGACGTCAACGCCAACGCAGCCAAGATCGGGGCTTTGACGGGAGACCGGTCGCAGGTCGCTCGTTCCATCACGCAGAACCAGCAGAGCCTGGCACAGAACCCGATCATCGCCGGACTCTATAGCCAAGGCTATTCGCAGGCTCTTGGTGCGGCTCAGGGCGATGCGAACCGAGCGCTACAGGGTGCGCAAATTCAGGGCAACCTTGCCGGCGCAGCGCAGCAGTACGGCGCGAACGACGTCAATAACCTGCTCGGGATCGGCGGGCTTCAGCAGCAGTACCAGCAGAACGTTCTGAACGCCGGCACTGCGAATGCTCAGTCACAAGCCCAGTATCCTTTCGCGACGACCCAATGGCTGGCCTCTCTCGCCACAGGGTTGGGAGGCGCGGCCGGAACGAACTCGTCTCAGACGCAGCCCGGTCCGAATATGTGGTCGCAGCTTGCCGGTTTAGGGCTTGGTGCGGCGAGCCTGTTCAATCGCGGCGGCCGCGTCGGATATGACTCTGGCGGGACTGTTCTGCCCTACGGCGGAGCTTCGACTTACGTCCCGACAGCGGGGGCGATGCATGGCGGCATGAACCATCAAGGCCCGATGCCATCAATCGATCAGCAGACGGGCGGCGGGATGGAAGACGTCCTGAGCAACTTCAAGCAGGCCAAATCTGCGTTTCAAGGACTCGGAAATCTCGGCACCAAGGCTTGGAACTACGCCAACACCACGACCGATCCGAACTCTGGTTGGGCAACAACTGTCACGCCATCCGGCATGTCTGGAATCGGCAATTACCTTGGTAGCATGTTTGGCTTTGCTGAGGGTGGTACGGTCCGCAAGGGGTACGAAGACGGCGGCGACGTCACCGACCTCTTTGACGATGGAACGGGCACATTCTCTCCAAATGGCGGACTGATGAACGCTGGCGTTGGTTTGAGGACCGCAGTCAACGATGATGTTCCGTTTGGTGCGTGGGATCAGCCGAGTCCGATTGGCACGGAGGATAGCCCGTGGGCGGCCTCCGTTGCCGCCGCACCATCCCTACCTGAACCGATGCATTTGGGCGCTCCGGCCCCGGCTGAGGCCGCTGTGGCACGTTCTGAACCCGTCGCCACGAGCTACAGTCTTCCTGAGTCAAAAGGACTGTTTGGTCTGCAACTTTCTGACCCGGTTAGACAGGGTCTGTTGGCCGCTGGATTGGGCATGTTGGCGTCCGACTCTCCGTTTGTCGGAACAGCAATCGGACAGGGTGGATTGCAAGGTCTGAAGGCGTACGGAAACTCCAAACAGCAGACGATCGAGAACACCCAGTCCAAACAGCGTATCGATATGGAAGCGCAGAGACTGGCACAGGCTGCGAAAGAAGCCTCAGAACGCATGCGCATTGCGAGCCTCGAGGAATCGCGAGCGGCGCAGGCGTTTCCGCTGGATCAACAGACGAAGGAATTGTCCCTCAAATTGGCGCAGGCTCCGAAATGGGAGGCCATTGGCACCGACGAGTTCGGACGTACGAAATATGCCTTCGTCAATCCTCTCTCGCAAACTGTCGCGGGTGCCCCCGGTACGCCGGCCACGGCGGCAGGTGCAGAAAATGCTTCCCTCGGTCCAAACGGCGAAGCCTTGGGCGGTGACGATTATCTCAAAACGTTGCCTCTGAACGAAGCGACAATGGTCAAGAAAATGGTCAATGGCGAGATCCCGCCACCCAGTTCCTACGTGCTAGCGAAATCTCCTTACTGGAACGCTCTCATGCTGAAGGCGGCACAGTATGATCCGGACTTCGATCAGACGAGTTGGGCCGCACGCTCTGCCGGCCGGAAAGACTTCTACGGCGGAGGAAAAAGCGCAGAAATGGTCCGTGCTGCAAACCAGACGATTGATCATGTCGGACACTTGGTCGAGAGCTTCGATAAGCTGGGGAACACGCAATATCCGTTCATCAACTCGGGCAAAAACTACATCAACAAAGAAATCACGGGCAAATCGGGCGTTCCGGACTTTCTTGCTAACGCCCATGCGGTAGCCGACGAAATGTCGAAGGTGTTTAAGGGATCAAACCTCAGCGACACGGAAATCAAGGCTTGGGAGCACTCTCTCAGTGCCAACATGTCTCCCGAACAGCAACGCGCTGCGGTCGCCAAGCTGATGGACTTGCTCGGCGGCAGCTTGAACGCTCTCGAACAGAAGCGGCAGAGTTCGCTTGGCCCAATGCTGTCCAAGAAGATGGGGGCGCTGCTGAACGATCACTCACAGGACGTTCTGACACGGGTAAAAAAATGGACCGATGGCGGTGAGTTTGAGCACGCGCCAGACAAGACTCAGGGTCGCCTCGGTGACGGCCCTCCGCCAGAGGCCATCCAGCTTCTTAAAGCAAACCCTGATGCTGTGCACCGAGCGTCATTCGATAAGCATTTCGGAGTTGGGGCTGCGGATAAGATTCTGGGAGCGCGCTGATGGCAGACGATAACGATCCCTTTTCCCAGTTTGCGACGCCGGACAGTGATCCGTTCGCCAAATTCAGTACCCCAAAGGCAGAGGCACCCCCACAGCCTGATGTCGGCGGCTTAGAATCCGCGGTCCGCGGTGCCGGGCAAGGATTGTCCTTTGGCTTTTCGGACGAGGCAGAAGCCGCTGCGCGAGCAGCGTATTATCGTGCAATGGGCGACAAACGAGCATATGGCGATATCTATGACCAAGAACTCAACGCCTCACGTGCCCGCAACACCGCCGCAGCCGACCAACATCCGTGGTGGTACCACGGAGGCGAACTCGCAGGCATTGTCGCCGTACCGGGGGGCCTTGAGAAGGCGGGATTGGAATCCGCCACCCGAGCCGCAATCCGCGCTGGCGAACCTCTTTCGCGCGTTGTTCGCGCCAGTGCCAAAGAGGGAGCGATTTACGGAGGTCTCTACGGAACTGGAACAAGTGAAGGAGGAGTCGAAAACCGGGTTGCTGGCGGTCTTGGGGGCGCTACGGTGGGTGCGGGAGTTGGCGCGGCTGCGCCACCACTCATTCAAGCTGGGTCGTCGATCATCAACGATTACATCGTCCCCCAAATCAATGCCGTTCGGCGTCCCGCCTATGAAGCAGCTCGACGTATTGTCAACGCGCAAGACAGCGACGTTGCCGCGTCCCGAGCCGCAGATGCGGCTTACGGACAGCCGGGCACAGCCCAAAGACAAGCTGACGCACAAACGCTCGTAGCGCAGGGCCGGGCAGGCGACGAACTTCGGAATATTGATAATCCAGACCTTGGATTCTCTAATGCCAACGTGACAGCGCTCGCGCGCTCCGCTGCCAATCAGTCGCCCGAAGCGAGAGACGTGCTCAATCGTATGGTCAATGACCGCTTCGCCGGCCAAACCGATCGCGCAACCGGGTTTCTTCGCAACTTGGTCGCGACACCGGGGAATGCTGCGGAGACGCGCGAAGCACTTGTCGATGCGGCACGTCGCTCAAACCGGCCACTGTATGATGCCGCTCGTCAGGCGGGAGACCGTCCGATCTGGTCACCGGTAATAGAACGCATGTCTGGCTCTCCCATGTTTCGGCAGGCTATGAAAGATGCCGTCACGAAGGGGCAGGATCGCGCGATCGCAGATGGATATGGTGCCTTCAATCCTGGCGTTTCTTTCGATAGCAGCGGCATGGTTTCTTTCTCGCGCGGACCGAAAGGCGTCCCAACTTACCCAAATCTTCAATATTGGGACTATGTTAAGCGCGAACTCGATGACATTGGCAGTGGCGCCGCAAGACGCGGTGAAAGAGAGACTTCGGGTCTAGCTCGGCAGCTCGCGCGTGATCTTCGCGGAGAACTCGATCGCGCGGTTCCAGAATATCGACAGGCGCGCGGGGTGGCGGCGCAGTTCTTTAACGCCGATAACGCTCTTGAGGCGGGCGAACAATACGCCACGCGCGGTTTTTCAAACAATGCCACGCGGCGAGCCGTTGCGCAGATGACGCCACATGAAATGCAAGCCTTTCAAGAAGGATTCATTAGCAGATATCTTGAGAGAATCGCTCAGACCGGAGACAGGCAAAATCTTGTCAACCGTCTGGCGAACAGCCCTGCAGAACGAGAAAAACTCGAAATCGCGCTCGGCCATCAGAACGCGCGCGAACTAGAAGCCTATCTCCACCTTGAAAACATTATGGATCAGCCCCGCATGGCGATGGGGAACTCGACAACCGCACGGCAGTTGGTGGAGCTTGGCCTCGCCGGAGGCGTTGGCACCTTAAACGCTCACGGCAATCCTCTTTCGGATCCCACTGGGTTTCTGACGGGCGCTCTAATGACCTATGGAGCGGCGAGAGGCACCAATGCGGTCAATCAGCGGCTTGCTCGAACAATAGCCGAGATGCTGGTATCGAGAGATCCGTCCGTCGTCCAGAATGCTCTAAGCCAAGTCGCGCATTCGCCAGCTTTGTTGCAGGGGATACGTCGCGCTTCGTCTCGCATCTCTGGTCGGGCTCTCCCAGGATCGGTGGCTGGTGCCGCTGCCGCGCAAACGAGCCCGCCGCAACTTCCGTCACTGCGGGGCGGCATAGGTCCGCGATACGACGAGAACGCGAACCTGATTGAAGATCAGTGAGCCGTATTAAACGATAGATCTCCGCGCCCGATCTTACACATGCAGCCGGGGATAAAAGACCCGCAGAATCCAACGTTTGCACAGCACTGACCTCCGTTTGAGGTCTGGCAGCAGCATAGGACGGCCGTTCGTAATTTTCCAGGTTCGCCAAGCGACTGGTTTTTCGAATGCATCGGTGTCCGGCATGTCGAAGCCGCGAACGCGGAACCCGTAAAAACAAGCACGAAAAGAAGTGAAATCAGCAGTTTCATAGCGATCCCCCACTTCAATAATCCGGTTATCAATGTGGCCAGCTTAACCGCTGGCCTTTTCCTTTGAAAGAGAGAATTAAAACCGATGGCTACACCAAACAAGGGCTACGCCACTCCCGTGACTGGTACCGGCGCTGGTACGTGGGGAAGCACGCTCAATGATGATGTGTTTGGCGTAATGGACAACAATCTCGGCGGCATTGTCACCAAGACCGTTGCTGGTTCTAACATAACCCTGACCTCGGATGAGGCACAAAACGCCATTATCCGCCTGACCGGCGCCCAGTCCGCAGATATCCAGCTGACGAATCCCTGTATCGGCTTTTACTTCGTTGAGAACCTAACGACGAATTCCTTCAATATCACCGTCACCAATGGCGTCTCTGGTGTTGTCGTTCCGAAAGGACGATCAACCGTTATTGCCGATGAAACGAACGGTTGCCGAATTGCTGGGACGGACTCGTTTCCAACTGGCACGCGGATGAGTTTCCAGCAGACGAACGCGCCTACGGGCTGGACAAAAGATTCCGCAACATCGAACTCCGATGCCGCAATCCGATTGACGACGGGCACCGTTTCAACAGGAGGCTCGCTCGCGTTCTCAACGTCATTCACCGCGCGCACTCCGAGTGTTTCCGTCAATGGAACGGCTCTCTCCATCAGCCAATTGCCGGAGCACTTCTTTTGGATCGCGGTAAATAATGACGTAGGTCAGAGTGGCGACCCTACATCATCAACGTCTGTCGGGTTCCAAGGATACAATTCCGGATCGACGTACGCCTACAAATTGCAGAGATCAGGTGCCACTCCGAGTGTAGGGCGAACAAATGCACTGGGTGATGGTTCGACCCACACGCATAACGCAACAAGTGCTCTCGATCTTTCCGTCAAATACGTGGACTTCATTATTGCGGTGAAGAACTGATGCTCGAAACGCTTCCCTCAGAAAAACGAAAATGTCACCGCTGCTTTTTTCGCAAAAGCTGCCGCGATCTTGTTTTGTCTGGTGCCTGCGAACGCTGGGCGCAGATCAAAGGCACGCATCCGCAGACCGGAGCCGACTTGGATCAATGGGGCTGCATTGACGATTTGCAGCATCTGTTGCTGCTCGAAATCGGCAATCAGACGAGCAAGGTCTCGGTCGAGCTGAACGTGCTCCGCAACGAAGCGAGCAAAGCACATTCCGAACACATGACGATGGGTGCTATCGCGGTTCAGAAATCCCGCGAGGCTATTCGGGAAGCCGTAAAGGAAGCGGAAGACAGAGCCCGCTTGCTTCCATCGGAAGCTGTCGCACTGATTGAAAGCCACTGACATATTGGGAAGGCGTGCGCGTTCTAAGCGGGGGACCGCACCATGATCGAAATTGCATTCGTAGCCTGTATGGGCGTGAACTGCCGGGACTTCTCACTGACGTTCTCGGAAGTCTCTTTAATGCAATGCCAGATCGGGATCGGGGCACAGATGCAGATCACCGAATGGCAAAAGTCGCATCCGAACTGGCGGGTCGCGAAATATCGCTGCCAGATACCGGGCACGTTCGCGAAGCTCTGATCTGTCGTCGTTTCTGACCTCTTGCGACGTATTCCACTGATATGTCGCTCAATTCAATTTATCGCGCCATGTTTTGAGAGATAGGGCGCAACAGATTCCACATCACATCGGGGGACGGACTGATGAAAATCAGTGACGAGGGCCTGCGCCTGATCAAGAGCTTCGAAGGGTACCACAAGAAGCTCGCGAACGGCGATTGCACGGCCTACCAGACGTATCTGGGCGGCGGGAAGTACGACATACCCACTATTGGCTTCGGAACAACCGCAGGCGTCAAGATGGGCATGGTCTGGACCGAGGCACAGGCCACGGAAGCCTTGCTGAAAGAGATCGCCAAGCACGAAGCGTACGTCACACAGTACGTGACCGTGCCGATCAATGAGAACGAGTTCGATGCGCTGGTCTCGTTCTCCTACAACTGCGGCCCCGGAAATCTAAAAAAGCTCGTGGCCAGATTGAACAAGGGCGACCGGGTTGCGACGGCGAAAGCCTTTCTGCTCTACGTCAAGGCACAGGGGCAAACGCTCCCCGGTCTTGTCTCTCGCCGCACGAGAGAGTCGGCACTGTTTCAGAAGCCCGTAGTGGCCCCAGATGAGCCCTACATGGCGCAAACGGTCACCAAGGAGGTTGAGCCGCCATCCCGCAAAGTGGTCGCCACGGCGGCTGCTACGGTCGGCGGAACGGTGATGCAGTTCATGCCCGCCGATCCTCTCGGCACCGCAGAGAAGGTCGTTAGCACCGGCAAGCGTGTCAGGTCGGTCGCGGACGATGGCAGCGGGCTCTACGGCTGGCTTGCTCACGGTGTCCCGATCTCGGCTCTCGTGGCTCTGGCGGGATGCGGAGTGCTCTATTGGGTGCTGTGCCACTGGCTGCCGAAATATATGGGAGCAAAAACATGATCGGGATTATCGCGTTCTTCGGAACGTTTCTGGGCCGCGCCAGCATGGTTGCGGCCCTTGTTGCATCCCTTTTGGCGTGGCGTGCGTGGGACATTCACAAGCAGCGCTCGATCGGAGAGGAGCGCGCACAGGTTCAGATGGAGAAGGCCGCCAATGCAAATGCAAAGAAGGCTGAGAAGGCCGCCGACGCCGTGGCGCGCATTCCAGATGATCAGCTTGATGATCGCTACCGTCGCGACTAGCGGCTGCGCATCGATGCAGGTCGCGGACTCGTCCTGCAAGGTCTTCAAGCCAATTCACTGGTCGAAGAAAGACACGGCCCAGACGAAGCGCGAAGTCGTGACACACAATCGAAAATACGACGCTATTTGCACAGGGGGACTATCATGAACAAGGACGAAATCATTGCAGCGGCAGAGGCCGAAGTTGAGAAGGCGGAATCGGTCGTAAAGCGTTGGCTCAAATCCGCATGGGCTTGGCTGAAATCTCTCTCGTTCAAAACCAAGGCGACGATCGTTGTCGGAGTTGCCATCGCTTCGGGCCTGATGTTCACGCTGATCAGCGCCTCACATGCTCCAAACTACGTCACACAGTCGGAAGCGAACCGTATGCTGACCGAACGGGAAAGCCTGATCCGGGCCGACATGCGAACCATGTCGCAGCATATCGAGACACTAGACGCCGCACAGCATCAACTCGATAGCCGCCTCAAAGCCGTAGAGGCCAAACCCGAGCCCGCCAAGATCACCACCGGCTCTATTCCAAAGAAATCGGTTGCCCGAAAGCCTGCCCGTAAACCCGCGTCATCTTCCTCATGGTTCAACCTACCGTAAGGAGGAAACGGGATGGCTTCTTATGCGGACATTGAAGCTGGTTATCTGAGGCTGAGAGAAGATGCACAACGGCTATCAGATCGACCCTCAGACGCTCATGCTTCAAACCCTGTTCGACCTCAAGGAGTCGAACGGCCGGATCGAACAGCGATTGGAGGACGGCAAGGAGTTTCACCACGAGGTGCGGGAGACATTGAAAGAGCACAAGCGAACTCTGGACGCCCACGGCCGGCATCTCGTCCGGTTGAACAAGGAGGAAAGAAAAAGCTCATCCTCGACCATCCTGGAATGGGTGCAGGTCATCAAGGAAATCTGGCCGCTCCTGTTCCTGCTAACGACGATCGCAGGTGCGGTTGGCGTCCACGTTCCAAACTGGGCCAGCGAGCTTTCCAAGCACTCGGTCTCGGGGAGCGACTAAACCGCTTCGCAATGGTTGCCGCTGGGTGTCTCATCCTTGTCGTTTTTGTCGCTCCGAGGTTCGCATGAGTTCCCGCTAGAGCAGCACCCCCGCTCCGCTCTTAGCTGGGTAGCCCCCGTCATCGGTCCCCCTCCGCTGGGCCGGTGGCGGGGGAAATTTTTGCGTTTCAGCGCCCCCGCTTAATCCGTTTCCGCCACTCCCGCTCATCCTCAACAACCAACTCTGTCTTTGTCGATCCGCACATGGTGCAGCGGTAGGTCTTCTTTCTCAAATCCGCGACCGTTAACTCAGGATCGAAGATCCTCAGGTCCAACACTCTCCGGTTCCTACAGTTCGCCCGGCATACAACAGTGATCCACCTGTCTGCGATGAGGAAGTGGGCGAGCTTGCTGAAACTCTCGAACTCGAAGGGCACTACGGGGCTCGCGGCCTATACGACAATCAGTTCTAATCGTTTATTGGCCCTCTTGATCGCGTCCAATCTTGATGGCGTCTCGTCTTCTCGGTAGCAATCGACATAGGGGTGCGGTCGGTCGCTGTTGACGCGAAACTTACCTCCAAAACCGAGCGACCCGATGAATCGCCATTCCCTATAGCCATGTTCTTCTTTCGTCACGTAGCTGATAAAGCTGTAGGCATCGCGGTCATCAATGTTTGCGGCGCATTCCTCGTTGATGATCTTAATTGCCTCTCTGGCCTGCTCTTCCGTCATCGTTCCTCCAAATCCTCTCTCCTATTCTAGGGGTGTGCTCCTGTACCTGGGTTAGAGGCCATTCACTTGATCTCGAATCCTGAATTGCATTTCTCGAGCCTCGACAGCCCAACCCATGCCGGGTCGGCGGTCTAGGTCCGACCAATCCCCGCAAAGCTCTTTAATCTGTTCCGCGACCTCCGGTGTCAGCCGAAACCATTCATCACGATGCTTGAACGCTTTGAACCGGATTTGCAGGTTGCGCTCCAATTCCCGGTCGCCCGGCATGAGCCCGATCAGGCGGCAGTCGAACGGATTGCTTGTGCTGAACGAGTGCGCCCGGTAGCGCGGGTTGCTCGAGAAGCCGATTTTGACGAACTGCTCGCACTTGATGAAATAGACGTACTTTCCCTCTAGCGACTTGCGTCGAAGTTTCGGCTGCATTTCGTCACTCGCTCCGGTTGAATATATCGATGGCTCGCAACGGAACAAACTCAGACTCCCATGTGCCGACTTTTGTGCGTATCGACATTCGCAGCGTTCGCTACGTTCGATACTCGTTCGCTTTTGACGAACACGCACGGAGTCAGAAAATGTTATATTTCAAAGGGAGTTATTGGTAGCGGGAGGCGGACTTGAACCGCCGACCTACGGATTATGAGACCGTCGCTCTAACCACCTGAGCTATCCCGCCACACTGGCCGACGCGCGGCCATTGAGCGTCCGTCTATAGGGAGCG
>Ga0256781_1000009_pt1 | contig 55646 bp, 44 predicted proteins | sample MC6MC0932MT_FD_186055 | JGI IMG/M metagenome (GOLD analysis project Ga0256781, IMG submission 186055) | Metatranscriptome of enriched soil aggregate microbial communities from Iowa State University, Ames, United States - MC6-MC0932-MT... | ecosystem: Environmental > Terrestrial > Soil >...
CGGCCCGCACGCTTATTTCGATGCTTCGATCTCGTTGCTGTTCTTCCTGTTGATCGGTCGAACGCTCGATCACATGATGCGGGAGCGGGCGCGAACCGCCGTCAAAAGCCTTGCCCGCTTGGCGCCCCGCGGTGCACTGATCCGCCAGACGGATGGCACGAACGCTTATCTACCGGTGAACGCAATTATGCCGGGCATGACGATCCTGTTGGCGGCAGGGGAGCGCGTGCCGGTCGACGCCCGCGTCGTCACAGGTCAGTCCGACCTCGACTGTTCCCTGGTTTCCGGCGAAAGCGTGCCGCAACAGGCATCTGCGGGTTTTCTACTGCAGGCCGGCACCCTCAATCTGACGGGTCCGCTGACGATCGTCGCCACGGCTGCCGCAAAAGATTCGTTCCTGGCCGAAATGGTCCGAATGATGGAGACCGCCGAGTCAGGCCGCTCCCACTATCGCCGCATCGCCGACCGCGCCTCACGGCTCTATGCGCCTGTTGTCCACCTCACGGCATTGCTGACGTTTATCGGCTGGATGATTGCAACAGGAGACGTCCACCAGTCGCTCACGGTCGCAATCGCGGTCTTGATTATTACCTGTCCCTGTGCGCTCGGCCTCGCAGTGCCGATGGTGCACGTCGTGGCGGCACGTCGCTTGTTCGAAGACGGCATCATGGTCAAGGACGGCAGCGCGCTTGAGCGAATTGCTGAGGTCGATACCGTCGTCTTCGATAAGACAGGCACGATTACACTCGGCGATCCGCAGCTTGCCGGTGGCGATCGTATTGACGACGAGACGCTGGCGCTGGCCGCAGCCATCGCGTCATATTCCCGTCATCCTTATTCGCGTGCGCTTGCTGCAGAAGGGGCTCGGCGGCGCTGCCCGCCCGTAGCACTGAGCGGCGTTTCGGAACTTCCCGGATCTGGGTTGGAGGCCAATGTCGGAGCCACGGTGTACCGTCTGGGGCGTTCCGCATGGGCATTGGCAAACGCCGATCCGAAACTTCCGGACCCGTATCTCGCGAGCGTCGTCCTATCGAAAAACGGCCATGCCCTGGCGACGTTCGTCTTCAAAGACGGTCTCCGCTCAGAGGCTCGCGAAGCTGTAGCCGCGCTCGCGCGCGACGGACTGACTTTGGAAATTTTATCTGGCGATCGTGAGGAGCCGGTGGGCCGGCTGGCGTCGGAACTCGGTATCCCGCACATTTCTAGTGTATCTCCCGGTGGCAAGGCGCAACATATCGCGACGATGGCGGCAGGGGGACGCAAGGTTCTGATGGTCGGCGACGGCCTCAACGACACGCCAGCTCTGGTTGCCGCGCATGCTTCGATCGCTCCGGCATCTGCTATCGATATCGGTCGCAACGCCGCCGACTTCGTATTTTTACGCGAAAGCCTGATGGCAGTGCCACAAGTCATCGCAACGGCCCGCCATGCCGCACGTTTGGTGCGCGAAAACCTGGTACTCGCCGTCGCTTATAACCTCGTCGCGGTTCCAATTGCCGTTTTAGGCTACGTGACGCCGCTCATTGCTGCGTTGGCGATGTCGGGTTCATCTTTGGTCGTCGTAGCCAATGCGCTCCGACTCCATGGATCGCGCAGAACCAAAGACCGGACTGTATCCTCGCGGCGGTTTTCCGCTGTGCCGCAAGCGCCGCTGAAAAGCACCAGATGATTGATTATTTTTATCTCATCCCCATCGCCTTGGCTCTTGGAGCGATCGGGCTCGGTGCATTTATGTGGTCATTGCGTAGCGGGCAATATGAAGATCTGGATGGCGCGGCAGAGCGCATCTTATTCGAGGAAGAAGATGCACCCTTACGGCCGGAGCGATTATCCGGCCTGGAACAGAACGGGATTCCGTTGGGCAATTTCGCAAAGTCTGATGATGCGCCGGACGATTGAGAAGACCCTTCAAGGAAAATGCAATAGTCTGCGCATCATTTCCGACATCGACACGTGTGCGGCAAACGAGTCGGCCAGTCGACCTCTTCAATCCAATCCGGTCCCACTTAGCCAGTGTCTTTCCCACTCGTTAGCAAGTCTCACCACGGCCAGAGCCAAGTCGGCCAACCTTTACCCTGCAGCGCTAAGGCCAGTTGAGCGAACGCCCGGTTCAGAGCGGAGCGTTGGCCAGCAAATTCTGCGGCAGGATCAATGGCGCCGGTGTTCGCTTTAATGTCCTCGTGGGTCAGTCTGAAGCGAGGCATGGCCGCCACGGGACGCATCTTTAGGCCTTTAAGAACCTGACGCAGCTGATGCCCGCACTTGTCGCCACCGTGCCCTCCATAGGTGACAATCACTGCGGGCTTGCCCAACCATTCCTTATAAAAGTGGTCGATGGCGTTCTTGAGAGGCGCTGGATAACCCCAGTTGTATTGCGGGGTCACGAACACGAAGGCAGCTGCCTCAGCAACCTTCCGGCTCCAGGCGAGCGTGTGCTCAAAGGCGTAGTCAACTGGAACGCCGAAGTTTGGACTGCCAAGGACTTTCGTTGCAAACGAAATCCAACGGTCGTAAGCAAAAATGATCGTTTCACTACGATTTCTGCTATCGCTGCTCGTAGCTGTGTGCTTCAGCACCATGTTTCTTGGTGCGGAGGCTGACGCTCGCATTGTCAGCCTTGATGATGCTGCAGTTCACATCTCTCAGCCAAATCCTTTCTTAGCGACATTCACCAAGCCGCTATTTGCATAAGGACAAATCCGAGCATACCTTATCATGGCAGATTGCGACCCGTAGCGACAAGCGGGTACGAGAGCAGGTGCCATGGGCCAATCGTTCGGTGATCGTGACGCAAAGGTGTCGAGTTCCCGACGCCTCTCCGTGCTGCTCGTCACCACATGGGCCTTCACCGCGTGTTTCGCTGTCTGGATGATGTTCGGCGTGACCGGCATCCCGATCCGCGCGCAACTCGGTCTCGACTCCACCGAGTTCGGTATACTCACAGCGACCCCGGTTCTCACCGGTGCACTTTTCCGCCTGCCGCTCGGCATCTGGACCGATCGCTTTGGCGGCCGACGCATTATGTTCGCTCTGCTGCTCGGCTGCGCGGTGCCGGTCTGGGTGTCTGCTTATGCGACGGCGCTCTGGCAATTCCTGCTTCTAGGGCTGGCGCTCGGCCTCGTCGGCGCCTCGTTTTCAGTCGGAACGCCTTATGTCGCGCGCTTCTTCCCGAAAGAGCGCCGTGGCTTCGCGATGGGCTTCTTCGGTGCTGGAACGATCGGGGCCGCACTCAACATGTTCGTCGCACCTTCACTCATCGACGCTTTCGGCTGGCAGATGGTGCCGAAGGTTTACGCGGTCGTATTAGTCGCCACCGCGGCGCTGTTCTGGGTTTTCTCGGCGCCGGACCCGGCGCGCGCTGCAGCTTCGCCTTCGACGATGGAGCAACTGAGCGTTCTGCGCGATCCGCGCGTCTGGAAATACTGTCAATACTATTCAATCGTGTTTGGCGGCTTCACGGCGCTGTCCGTCTGGATGCCACAGTATTTCAAGTCCGAATTCGAGCTTTCGATCGCGCAGGCTGCGCTGCTCGCCGCTTGCTTCGCACTTCCCGCCGGAGCGTTCCGCGCCCTCGGCGGCTGGTTGTCGGACCGCTTCGGCGCACATGCGGTGACCTGGTGGGTTTTGTGGGTAGCATGGATCTGCTTATTTATTCTGTCCTATCCGAAAACTGACCTGATCGTACATACGATTCACGGCCCGGCAGGATTCTCCATTGCGCTGCCAAGTTGGCTGTTCACCGCACTGCTCTTTATTCTAGGCGTGGCTTTCGCCTTTGGCATGGCGTCGACCTTCAAATACATCGGCGATGACTTTCCAGATAACATAGGTGCAGTGTCGGGCATTGTCGGCATGGTCGGCGGCCTCGGCGGTTTTCTCCTTCCAATTATGTTCGGCGCAGTCCTCGACCGGCTCGGCGTCAATTCGAGCTGTTTCATGCTGCTTTACGGCATCGTCTCTGTGTCGCTGATCCTCAGCTACCTGACCGAAGTCCGGCGTGCGCCGGTAATGGGCAACGCAACGGGAATGGATCACAGTCGCAGTGCCGCGATAGAGTCTCGAAAAGGAGTGGCCATATGAGCCATTTTCTGGAGCGCCTCACCTACCTCTCCCGCCGCCGAGACTCTTTCGCGGATGGTCACGGCGAGCTTCGCGACGAAGACCGCATGTGGGAGGAAGGCTACCGCCAGCGCTGGCAGCACGACAAGATCGTGCGCTCCACTCATGGCGTCAACTGCACCGGCTCGTGTTCGTGGAAGATCTACGTCAAGAGCGGCGTCGTTAGCTGGGAGACGCAGCAGACCGACTATCCGCGCACCCGTCCCGGCATGCCTAACCATGAGCCACGCGGCTGCTCACGCGGGGCTTCCTATAGTTGGTATCTCTACAGCGCCAGCCGCATCAAGTATCCGATGGTACGTGGCCGCCTCGTCAAGGCCTGGCGTGAGGCGCGCAAGACGCTTCAGCCCGTCGAAGCCTGGGGGTCGATCGTCGGCGACGAAAAGGTTGCAAAATCCTACAAGGCGATCCGCGGCCGCGGCGGCTTCGTGCGTTCGACCTGGGAAGAAGCGGCCGAGATCATCGCGGCTGCCAACCTCCACACGATCAAGATGTGGGGACCGGACCGCGTTGTCGGCTTCTCGCCGATCCCGGCCATGTCGATGGTCTCCTACGCCGCCGGCTCGCGCTATCTGAGCCTGATCGGCGGCACCCTCCTCTCGTTTTACGATTGGTATTGCGACTTGCCGCCGTCGAGCCCGCAGACTTGGGGCGAGCAGACCGACGTGCCGGAATCGGCGGACTGGTACAATTCCGGATACATCATCGCCTGGGGTTCCAACGTTCCGCAGACGCGCACGCCGGACGCACATTTCTTCGTCGAAGCGCGCTACAACGGCACGAAGGTCGTCGCGATCACACCGGACTATTCGGAAGTCGCCAAGCTGTCGGACCTCTGGCTTCACCCCAAGCAAGGCACCGATGCCGCGCTCGCCTTGGCGATGGGCCATGTCATCCTCAAAGAATTCTTTCTCGATCGCAAGACGCCATATTTCGAGGATTATTGCCGCCGTCTCACCGACATGCCTATGCTCGTCAAGCTCCGCAAGGACGGCAAACGCTTCGTACCGGACCGCTACCTTCGGCAGAGCGATCTGCCGGGCGCTCCGTCCTCGCCGCGCGCCGACTGGAAGACCGTTGCCGCGGCCGAGGACAGCGGTGACCTCGTCGTGCCGCAAGGTTCGGTAGGTTATCGCTGGCCGACAGATGGAGAACCGGCCGGACGTTGGAACCTCGAAGAGAAGGACGGCGAGACGGGCAAGGAAACCCGGTTGGCGCTCAGCCTCATCGACCGGCGCGACGAAGTGCTGTCCGTCGCCTTTCCCTATTTCGGCGGCAAGCCTCACGAGCATTTCCAGCAGAACGATCAAGGCTCCGACGTGCTCACACGCAACGTGCCAGTACGTCGTATCGCGCTGCCGGACGGCGAAGCCTACGTCGCGACCGTGTTCGACCTTTTGTGCGCCAACTACGGCCTCGACCGCGGCCTTGGCGGGGCGTGTGCCAAAGGCTTCGACGACAACGTGCCCTATACACCCGCCTGGCAGGAGCCGATCACCGGCGTCGCTGCCGATAAGGTGATCGCCTTGGCGCGCGGCTTCGCGGAAAACGCCGAGAAGACCAAGGGGCGTTCGATGGTGATCATCGGCGCTGGCATGAACCACTGGTATCATCAGGACATGGGCTACCGCTCAATCATCAATATGCTGATGATGTGCGGCACCGTGGGCGTGTCGGGTGGCGGCTGGGCACACTACGTCGGGCAGGAGAAGTTGAGGCCGCAAACCGGCTGGACCATGCTCGCCTTTGCGCTCGATTGGGCGCGGCCACCACGGCATATGAACGGCACTTCGTTTTTCTATGCGCACAGCGACCAGTGGCGCTACGAAAAGCTCGACGTTGCAGAGTTACTTTCGCCGCTAGCCGATCCGGCGCCCTATCGCGGCAGCATGATCGATCTCAACGTGCGTGCCGAGCGCATGGGCTGGTTGCCTTCCGCGCCGCAGCTTGCCGTCAACCCGCTGAGCGTGGCAGCCGAGGCTGAAAAAGCCGGCATGGAGGTGAAAGATCATGTCGTGGCCGGTCTCAAATCCGGCAAGATCGCGATGGCGTGCGAAGATCCCGATAACCCAGTCAATTTCCCGCGTAACCTCTTCATCTGGCGTTCCAACCTGTTCGGTTCCTCCGGCAAGGGGCATGAATATTTTCTGCGCCACTTCCTCGGCACGCATCATGGTCTGCAGGGCAAGGATCTCGGCGAGATGGGTGGCCAGAAACCCGAGGATGTGGTCTGGCGCGACCCGGCGCCGGAAGGCAAACTTGACCTCGTGGTCACGCTCGACTTCCGCATGTCGACGAGCTGTCTCTATTCGGACATCGTGCTACCGACCGCGACCTGGTACGAGAAGAACGATCTCAACACCTCTGACATGCATCCCTTCATTCATCCGCTGTCGGTGGCGGTAGACCCCGTTTGGGAATCGCGCAGCGATTGGGAAACGTACAAGACGATCGCGAAACGCTTTTCGGAACTCGCGGCGGGGCACCTCGGCGTCGAACGCGATGTCGTGCTGACGCCGATCCAGCACGACACGCCGGCGGAGATTGCCCAACCGTTCGACGTCAAGGACTGGAAGAAGGGCGAATGCGATCTCGTGCCAGGCGTCACCGCACCGCAGATTGCGGTGGTCGAGCGCGACTATCCCAACACCTATCGCCGCTTCACGGCACTCGGGCCGCTCGCGGACAAGCTCGGCAACGGCGGCAAGGGCATTTCCTGGAACACCGCGACGGAGGTGAAAGGCCTTGGCGCGCTGAACTATCAGGTTAGTGACGCTGGCCCGACGCACGGACGACCGCGTATTGAAACCGACATCGACGCGGCCGAGGTCATTCTCTATCTCGCGCCGGAAACCAACGGCGAAGTGGCGGTCAAGGCCTGGGAGGCGCTTGGAAAGATCACCGGCCGCGATCACACACATCTCGCCATGATGCGCGAGGACGAGAAGATCCGCTTTCGGGATATCCAGGCGCAACCTCGCAAGATCATCTCATCGCCCACCTGGTCCGGCATCGAGAGCGAGCATGTCAGCTACACGGCCGGCTACACCAATGTGAACGAGTTGATACCCTGGCGAACGCTCAGCGGCCGGCAGCAATTCTACCAGGATCATCGCTGGTTCCGCGATTTCGGCGAGAGCTTTGCGGTCTATCGGGCGCCGATCGATACGCGCACCGTCGCCGAGATGCTGGGCAAGAAAAGCAACGGCGAGAGCGAGATCGTTCTCAACTTCATTACGCCGCACCAGAAATGGGGCATCCACTCGACGTATACCGACAACCTCATCATGCTGACGCTGTCGCGCGGCGGGCCGATTGTGTGGCTGTCGGAAACCGACGCGAAGCAGGCAGGGATCGTCGACAACGATTGGATCGAGCTATTCAACCTGAATGGCGCGATCGCCGCGCGCGCGGTGGTCAGCCAGCGCGTGCATGAAGGCATGTGCATGATGTACCATGCCCAGGAGAAGATCGTGAACGTGCCGGGCTCGCAGATCACTGGCCTACGCGGCGGCATCCACAATTCGGTGACGCGCACAATGCTCAAGCCGACTCACATGGTGGGCGGCTACGCCCAGCTCTCCTACGGCTTCAACTATTACGGCACGGTCGGTTCCAATCGCGATGAGTTCGTCATCGTGCGCAAACTCAACAAGATCGATTGGCTCGACCACTCCAATCCCGTCGACCGCGCTGTTAAGGAGGCTGCATCATGAAGATCCGCGCCCAGATCGCGATGGTGATGAACCTCGACAAGTGTATCGGCTGCCATACCTGCTCGGTGACCTGCAAGCAGGTATGGACCTCGCGGCAGGGCATGGAATACGCTTGGTTCAACAATGTCGAAACCAAACCCGGCATTGGCTATCCGAAGGACTGGGAGAACCAGAAGCGCTGGCAGGGCGGTTGGGAGCGGAAGAAGAACGGCAAGATCGCGCCCAAGCAGGGTGGTCGCCTGTCGATCCTCGCGAAGATCTTCGCCAATCCGAACCTTCCTGAGATCGACGACTATTACGAGCCTTTCACCTTCGACTACGAGCATCTTCAGAAGGCGCCCGAGCTGCCGACCGCGCCGGTTGCGCGGCCGCTGTCGCTGATCACCGGACGGCCGATGGAGAAGATCGAATGGGGCCCGAACTGGGAGGAGATTCTCGGCGGCGAGTTCGACAAACGCTCGCAGGACTACAATTTCGAGGCCGTGCAGAAAGACATCTACGGCCAGTTCGAAAACACCTTCATGATGTACCTGCCGCGGCTGTGCGAGCACTGCCTCAATCCGAGTTGCGTTGCCTCGTGCCCCTCCGGTTCGATTTATAAGCGCGAGGAGGATGGCATTGTCCTTATCGATCAGGACAAGTGCCGTGGCTGGCGCATGTGTGTCTCCGGCTGCCCCTACAAAAAAATCTATTACAACTGGACCTCGGGAAAAGCGGAGAAGTGCATCTTCTGCTATCCCCGCATCGAGGCTGGCCAGCCGACGGTCTGCTCGGAGACTTGCGTTGGACGCATCCGCTATCTCGGCGTGCTTCTCTATGACGCCGACGGCATCGAGCGCGCGGCTTCCGTAGGTGACGAGCAGGATCTCTACGAAGCGCAGCTCAAACTGTTCCTCGACCCCAATGATGCTGAAATCGCGGCGAAGGCGCGCGCCGACGGCGTGCCTGACGCTTGGATCGAGGCGGCAAAGCGATCCCCGGCTTACAAGATGGCCGTCGAGTGGAAGATTGCTTTCCCACTACACCCCGAGTACCGCACGCTGCCGATGGTCTGGTACGTACCGCCGCTCTCACCGATCCAGTCGCACGCCAATGCGGGTGCCATCGAGGCAAACGGCGAGATTCCCGATGTTCGCTCGTTGCGTATTCCCGTCCGCTACCTCGCCAACCTGTTGACTGCTGGCGCGGAGGAACCGATCGTCGCCGCACTCGAGCGCATGCTCGCGATGCGCGTCTATTTCCGTCAGCGCCAACTGGGCGAGGGCGGTGGGCAGACGGTCCTCGATCAGGCCGGGCTTTCTGTGGCGCAGGTCGAGGAGATGCACCGCTACCTCTCGATCGCCAACTACGAAGATCGCTTCGTGATTCCAACAAGTCATCGCGAGCAGGCCGAGGATGCTTATGGCTTGAAGGGTTCGTGCGGTTTTACGTTTGGCAACGGCTGCGATTTCGGGGCGCCACATTCGACGCTATTTGGCGGCAAGATGGGCCGCCGCAATCTTACCCCGATGCGGCCATTGGATACGTGAGAGCCTGATTATGCTGGAGTTCAAGGCGCTGAGCGCGCTCCTTTCCTACCCGGCCACCGAGCTGCGCGAAGCGCTGCCCGAAATTGCCGCCGTCATCGCCGGTTCGCCGCTGATTGCGCCACCCGAGCGCAACGAGCTTTTCGCCCTGATCGGTGAGATTGGCGAAAAGGATCTTCTCGCGGCGGAAGAAAGCTATGTCGATCTTTTCGATCGCGGCCGAGCCCTCTCGTTACATCTCTTCGAGCACTTGCACGGAGACGGCCGCGAGCGCGGCGAGGCAATGGTTGAGCTGAAGCAACTTTATGCCGCTGCCGGCTTCGAACTCACGGCGCGAGATCTACCCGATTATCTGCCGGTCGTTCTCGAATATCTCAGCCACCGGGATATCGCGGAGGCGCGCGATATGCTGGCCGACTGCGCACATATCCTCACCGCCATTGGTCGTTCGCTCGTGGCGCGACGCAGCCGCTACGCAGCCGTCATCCAAGCGTTGTTGGTCATGGCCGGCGAGCAACCCATTGACAGCGCCAAGATCCCAGCAGTCCACGAGCGACCCGAAGCTCTCGACCACGATTGGGCCGAACAACCTGCCTTTTCCGACGCCGCGCCGCGGCAAGCTGGATAATCGAAAAGGAGATCGCCATGCTCTCCAACACGTACCTCAACACGCTACTGTTCGGAGTGTACCCCTATATCTGTCTCGTGGTGCTACTTTTCGGCAGTCTTATCCGCTTCGATCGCGAGCCCTACACCTGGAAAAGCGATTCCTCACAGATGCTGCGGAAACGCGAGCTTCGGCTGGGCTCCAACCTCTTCCATTACGGGGTTATCGTCGTGATTCTCGGTCATTTCGCCGGCTTCCTCGCACCACACTGGACTATCGATTGGGCATTGTCGCCGATCGCGCACCAACTTCTTGCTATGGTCGTGGGAGGCATTGCCGGCGCGGTTGCAATCATTGGTCTGACAATCCTCATCCATCGACGGCTCACCGATCCGCGTATCCGGCGCAACAGTCGCAAATGGGATATCGCCATCACCCTTATGCTTTGGCTGCAGCTTGCTCTTGGGCTGCTCACGGTGCCGTTGTCGGCCTATCATATGGACGGCGAGCTGTTCGAAACATTGACGAGTTACGTCAAGGGCATCGTCACTCTCGACGGCGGCGCCGCGGCACTGATGATTGGGGTGCCGCTCACTTACAAACTTCATATCCTGCTTGGCTTTACGCTATTCCTCGTCTCCCCATTCACGCGCATGATCCACATCTGGAGCGGTGTCGGCACTCTTGCTTATCTCTTCCGGCCCTATCAGATCGTGCGCACCCCGAAGACCCGCGCCGATGAGCCGGTGCGGCCATGATTTTAACGATCAACGGGATAGCCTTGGCAGTTGAACACGATGCTTCCGCAGAACTGGCCGCCGCGCGCGAACTCCTCAAGCAGCGAGCCGTTGATCTTGGCTTGCTCGATCCGGGGACCGACGATGATGAAACGGTCGGGGCGGCGATCGAGACGCTCATTGAAAAAGAGGTGGCAACGCCCGTCGCGACAGAGGCTGAGTGTCGCCGCTACTACGAGCAGAACTCAGGCGAGTTCGAGAGCGGGGATCTGATCCATGCGCGACACATTCTATTTCAGGTCACGGCGCGAGTGAATGTCCCGGAAATCCGGAAACGCGCCGAGGAAACGTTGAATGCGCTGCTGCGTGACCCCGATCGTTTCGGAGCTCTGGCGCGCGAACTATCGAACTGTCCCTCCGGACAACATGGCGGAAATCTTGGCCAGATCGGTCGCGGCGATACCGTACCAGAGTTCGAAAAAGCACTATTCCAACTCGAGCCTCCCGGCATCATGCGATCGCTCGTCAAGACCCGCTATGGTTTTCATATCGTCGCCATCGACAAGCGGATACCAGGCAACAAAGTGCCGTTCGAGCTGGTACAGGAGCAGATTGCAGAGCGCCTGCGTTCAAGGGTCGAAGAGAGGGCATTGCGCCAATACGTGAGCGTACTGGCCGGGCAAGCGGAGGTGCAAGGCGTGGATCTTGCGGGCAGCGTCTCTCCACTCGTTCAGTGAACGCGCGGCGAATTCTCCTCGATGGCTGCATCTTTTCGCCGTGAGGGCACAAAGCCACAGCGGATTGATAAGTGAATCGTCGTGGTTGGAAGGCGAGTCACCAAGGCACAGCTCTACCTTTATCTGCATGTCCCAAACCTCCTAACATGAAATAAAGGGATGCCTTCATCGCGGGCGCCCCGTTTTCGTTTTGCTTTCGGTACTCCATCGCGTTTGTATCGTTTGGAGAAACCGTGGGGCGTCTAATCCTTTTCTTGCGCCGTTATCAGGGTAAACCTTACAGCGGCGGCGTGACGAAGCGGCGGTGGTTATTCTCATAGAAGCGCCGCAGCGTATCCTCATCTGCTATCGGCGTCGGGGCTTCGCGCTCGATGAGAGCACGCACCAACGCATCGTCCGATGTTTCGACCCGCCCATCCTTGTTGGTTTGCGGCTCGAGTGGAACCTCCAGGCGCCTAGCCTCTTGCAGGAGCAGTTCGCGGATGACGAGTGCGCGTGTCGCCCCGCGCCAGCCCTCTCCCGGATTGTCAGCGGGGAAGTTTTGTACCTCGGCGGCGATTGTCTTGCGCGAGATCGCGGCGCCGTTGACCGTCACCAGCAGAATGGCAAGCGTCCTTGCTTGGCGTCGTGTCGTGCGCCGCGGGACGATGTTCGTGGGTACAGCTCGCTGAAACGGCGTTTTTGGCGGCGTGATCAATCGCGATTGTGGCATGGCTTACTCCGCCGGTTGGTGTTTAGGACGAGTGGGTAGCGGCCGCGGGTGCTGTCGACTGGCGAAGCGCGTTCGCACGACTTGGTAGCTAGGCCGGCCGAGATACCAGATCGATGCGCTCCAGACGTGCACGAGCCGCGTGAACGGGAAGACAAGAAAGATCGTCATGCCGAGGAGGAGATGCGCCTTGAAGAGCGGGTGCACGTCCGCGACGTAGTCTGCTGCTGAGGGCTGCAGCGTCAGGATGCCCTGCGCCCAGTTCATGAACTTGGCCATCTCGTGGCCGTCCATATGGCCAAGCGAAACGAAAATAGTGGCGAGGCCGAGCGTCAGCTGCAGCCATAGCAGCAGGATGGCAATGTCGCCGAAACTCGACGTCTCCCTAATGCGCGCATCGAAAAAGGCGACGATGGGCGAGCAGCGCAACGCCGATGAAGCAGAAAATCCCGGCAATGCCGCCGACCGCAATGGCGAGACCTTGCTTGAAGCCGTGGCTAATGCCGAGCGTATCGAAGATCCAAATCGGTGTCAGCAGCCGACGAAATGTCCGGCGAAAATTACTAGGATGCCGATCATCGCCGAAATAGACAACGACCTGACCAAGGTTCCCAATGATAAGGTTCTTTCCCACATCGGGGATGTGATTGCGATCTAACTCGCCGCAAAGGAAGCTGCGTCGTGACGAAGCTGAGCAATATTCGACTAGAACTGGCCCGGAAACCCCAGACGTCTCCGCTCCTTTCTGCGGCACCAAACACCACCGCAAAGACATGGCAATCACTGCGTTTGTCATCGGCAAAGGCCGTTGCACGGAATGCCGTCGTATTGCCGTCCAGCCGTAACGCGCCGCAGTTCCTTAGATAGAAGGCGGCCTCTTCACACGATAGCATTTGTTTGCACGTCGTTTTTCGAACCTTGCAATCGAAGTTAGGTCTAGGTGCAGGGCCGCTCGTTACGCCAATTAATGCTTGCGCCGCCGATGACGCTGACTTCGCACTTGCCGCCAGTGTGTATGGCTGTGCCTTTATCCGCCCCTGCATTGTCGAAAGTGTTTTGCCGCACATTTTTTCGCATGGAACGCCGTCCGCATCCCTGTCCAAGTCTGAGAGGCCACAGCTTGTCACGTATAAGTAGGCTTCCGCGCAGCGCGACTGCTGTCGAGGATCAAAGCGCGATTCTGAGGCGCGACGACAGCAGCAGCTTATGGATCCCACCGATCTTCGCGCTTGCGTACAGCGATCCTGGCGTCCAAGGATTACTGTCGCTGCGTGCGAACCCGTGGCCGCAGCAACAGCGGCCCGTAGCTGACAGCGAACGCCCAAAACGCCGCGATCCAGGCAGCGCCGGCTGCGTGAAGTAGCGCGACGGCATTGGGTGCGAACGCTGCAGCGATGCGGAGCAGAGCAGCGATTACAATGGCGGCGTAGATGGCTTGCGTCAGCGGACCTGCAGTCAAATCTTGACCTGTGTGACCCAGGCTGGCGCGCGTCATGATGGCGAGCGTCATTGTGCCAATAGCTCCCGCGGTCCAGGCATGAATACCTCCGCTGAGCGGCACCGAGAGTGGAAAGAGTATGGCAGCGGCGAGGATGAGGAAGCCGAGGGGCACGAAGGCATAGCCGACGTGAAGAACCAGGACGAGTCGGTCGCGCAACGTGCGGTCGCCGGCCCAGCGTGCCAGTCGCACCACTTGCGCGGCTCCAGCCACCAACATCGCCGCCGCTGTTACCGGCCACGCAGGTACGGAAACCCATAGCACGAGCGCAGACAGCGAAACGCCCAACACGGCCAGATCAAAACGGCCAAAGGGAACCGGAAACCGACCAGGATTTTCCCGCGCCAGCCAATTGCGTGTGAAGCTTGGGATGACGCGCCCACCGATCAGCGATATCAGCGCCACCGCGGCCGCGATGCCGAGGCGCGTACCGAATTGCGCCGTGCCGGCTTGGTAATCCTCAACGTGGAAAATCACATTGCCGGCGAGGAACATTAGGACGATCAAGACCGGTGGCAGGTTCCGCCAGTTGCGCCCGATGACCACCTCGCGGGCCGTTGCGACCGCGAGCAGGGCAAGGAATAAGATGTCGATGACGCCGGCGATGAGCGGACCTATGACCCCGGAAATACCGATGGCGACACGCCCGGCGATCCAGACCGCCAGCAGCACGGCCAACGGCTTGCCTTGGAGTGGAAGGCGGCCGGTCCAATTGGGAATGGCGGTTAGCAGGAACCCCGTGATAATGGCCGGCAGGTAGCCATATAGCATCTCGTGGATGTGCCAATCGACCGGCGAGAAGGTGGTCGGAAGGCTGAGGTCGCCGAAATAGAGCGGCAGCCAGATGAGAATCCCGAGCCCGGCATAGATGGCTCCGCCGAGAAAGAATGGCCTGAAGCCGTAGCTTAGAATGGCGGGTCCCGAGTAATCTCGTAGGCGTGCATTGGTGGGCATGGTTCTTAGCCGCGTAGCTGATGCTTGAGGAAGGAGGTGCAGCCCGATGTACATCAGAATGATCGATAGCAGGAATTCGGATGAGGTGCGCGGCCAGAGCGTGCGGATGCGACGAAATTAGAGAAAAAACCGACGTGCGCCTAAGAGCATCTGGCAAGCGTTGGAACTTCAGCCTTGGGTTGCAGATATGCGCTTCGGCGATGGTGATCTCTCAATATTCATCTTACGCGCCAGGAAATTCGCGACTTCGCAGCCGGCATCCTGACGCTGTGCTCGACGAAGTCGTCGTACGTTTGCGCTCTCTGCATCGAGGAATGGCTTGAGGGTCAACGGTCGGCCGAAGAGGCACGTCCTGCGCTTTCTGATGCCCGAGGCTACCGAAGCGACGAAAGTCGCTGCGACAGTCAAGTTTGTCGATGTCCGCCATTGTATGAAACTCGACGCGGATATCGCTCAAGATCTCCGATCATTATGTGGACGATCCATGCGCTGCTGGTGGGTAAACATTTAAGCAAGAATTTCAGGGTGGCTATCAATGGTCGCCCAAGCGCAATGCCGATGGAGCTAGGAATTCGTTCTACGAGTCTATGCGTGAAGTCGCTCCTGGCGATTTGATTTTCTCCTTCATGGATACCCGCATGAGTTTTAACGGCCGGCCCAGAGATGAGCTGCTGAACGAGACGCTGTTCGGAAGCTTAGCTCTGGCCCGGCGGATCATCGAAGATTGGAGGATCGACTATAACGGCGAACGCCCACACACGAGCCTCAACGGGCTCACACCAAACGAGTTTGCAAGCCGGTCCGTCACGACCGTAGGTCTCATTTCTTGAACCTAAGCGTCGCGAAGGAAATGATCGATGAAGTTGTCAAGATCGGCCCAATTTGTGAACTCGTAGAAATCCTGGTCTAGATCATCGCCGAGCTTAGCCAAAATGTGTTTCAAGACCTGACGCTGAAAATAGTCACATTTTGATAAGGGCAGAGCACCGGCCAGAAGAAGAGTCTTCGCAGGTGACCAACCTGTAGTGGACATAAAGCGATCGGCATAATGCTGAGCTTCCGCCTGCCCGTCCGCCATTGCTGCTGATAGGCTAACTGATACAAAGGCGGACGGTTTGCGGCGGAGCTGATCGAGATGTGCAAATACGAAATTTATAGCACTTTCTTGGTGACGCTCTTCGTGGACCGACGCGACCACGATCAACTTGGCAAATTCATCAACCATTGGGACGTCCGCCAGCGACGCAGTATCATATAATTCCACATCATGATTTCGCTCGCGCGCGTATAGCGCAATGTGCTCAGTAACTTTTCGGGCCTGACCTTCTGTTGTTGCAAAAGCGATTAAGGTTATCACGAACGCGTTCCTTGATCAGGGAAGCAGCCACGAAAGGTTCTAAGAGCTGCACCACGATCTTCCCGGATTGTGTCGCAGAAGGGCATTACGCGATTGCCGGACGGCGCGTTTCCAGCCGGTTATCTGGCCCGCGCAGGGTTTTCGCATGTTGGGTTCTGGCGAACACGACGCCCCCGATGTGGAGCGCCACCGCGCCATGAGTTCAGTTTACGCACATTTTTAATCTGGAAGATTTGTTCCAGATCAATTGCGCCCATGCGTCATTTTGCTAGGGTTTCGGAATTGTCCGCCCGGATAGCCGAAGGTGCCAAAGTGCAAGATGCACTAAGCCCGTGCAGACGGCGGCGATGGAGCGGGCGCGCACGCTATCGACTCCAATGATTCAACGGGATGATAGCTCCGATGGACGATGCGACGAGAACAATCATCCTCGATCTACTTGCACGTCACAATATCATGACACTTGCCACCATTCGTCCTGATGGATTTCCGCAAGCTACGACCGTCTATTACGCAAATGATGATTTTATTTTGTATTTTGCGACCGATCGTGCGTCGCAGAAGGCCGGCAACCTCGCGCTCAACGATAAGGTGTCCGTCGCAATCGCCAGCGAAACTGCAAATGCATACAAACTAAAAGCATTGTCTCTTTCCGGCAGGGCTATCAAGATCATCGAGCCAGCGCGAGCGCTTGATCTGCAACTACGTCTGTTCAAGGCAGTTCCGGCCGCGAAGCGGTTTGCACCGATAGAATCTAAACAGCTTGTCGCTTATTCGATTGCGCCAGTAGCAATATCGCTCGTTGACTATGCGACAGGCTACGGCAGAACGTTCTTAGAAGAGTTTTAACGGATATAATTCGCATCCTGGCAAGTGTCCGGCTGTTTGCTCTGAAAGCCTCTTCAGCAGCTTACCTTTCGCTGATGAGGTTCTCAGCGGCTGAAATGCCTGACCGCCTCGCGCTGGCATGATTGAGCTGGCCCATTGGCAGCCATCGATTCAAGCCCGGCGATATTCCGAATGCGTAGAACATGGTCTGACACGTCGATCAAACCGCCTTGGCGAAGGCTCAACAATGCATCCGCAAGGGTGTCAATGCTCATGTCCAGTCGTTCCGCCACGTCGCCCGACGAGACGTTGCCGGTCACGATCAGCGGATCACGTCCTTCAGAAGCATTGATGCTGGCAATCGCCAGCAAAAAATTTGCGACGCGTTCAATAGGCGACCGCGATTTGGCTTTCAACGCCCTGTTCCGTAGATAGTCAAACTCGCGGTCACTGGCTTCAGCCATTCGGAAGAATAAGCGATCATCGTTCGCAAGCGCACGCTCAAGATCGGCAGCGTTCCGCGAAACGTCTCCACTGCCGACTTTCGGAGCGGGCGGATTGGGTTTTGTGAAGAAGCTTTTCGCGCCTGGCGATCAGACGAAATGCAAGAACTTACGCTGTGCACTCCAATCGAGCGGTAGATCGTGGGAGGTTCTGAGCAAACGCTTTGGGCTGAGCTCCAGTGGCTGCTGCCCAGCAAGGATGTCCTCGATGATGCTCGGGGCGAGATACGTCAGACGCATCAGTGCGGTCAGACGGCCTTTGCTCTTGGTGATGCTCGATGTGATGTCATTGAGGGTCTCCGTCGTGTCGGACAGCATCTTATCTCGAACAGAGAAGGCCTCCCGCAACACCTGAACGAGGGACGTGTCGGGAGACCTACGCAACGGGTCACCGATCACCATGCGCTTGCCTTGACCGGAACGACGCAGCTCGCATCAATCACAATCTCGATCTGATCGAGAGACAGCGTCACGCGAGCCAAGGCCTGACGCACGATTTCCCGGATCGTCTTGGGCGGCATGACGGCCATTGCTTGCTGAACTCTGCGACGCGGATCAGCGCTGCTTCCAGTTCTCCGGCCTTCAGGTCCAGTGCAGCCAGAGCGTCGGCGATCTCCTTTCGCGACACCAACAGCGTACGTACGCGATCAAGGATCAAGCCTTCCACCTCGCTCGCTGGCACGCCATGGTGTCCCCGATGCGCTTTCGGGGATCAAGCGGGGCGGCAGAGATGTAGTAGCGGTACCGGCGCCCGCGCTTGTTGGCGAGCGTCGGCGTCATCCGGTTGCCGTCATGGTCAAAAAGCAGTCCTGCTAGAAGGCTTGGCGTCTCCGCCCCTGGACGCCAGAGACCGGGCCTTTCGGTTCGCGGCCAGCTTTTCCTGAACGACAGTCCAGAGATCAGCATCTGTCCGTCGTCGAATACATTGAGACAGTTTGCGGCGTGATTGAGCGGAGGATTTAGGCTCATCTGGTTTGAAGTTTAAGCGGCTTTCGTTTGATGCTGCAATCGGCGTTTTCGAATGGTCTCGCGTTTGATCCTTTCTCGTTGCAACAGGATGGTTTGCCCGCGTCCGAAGTAGACGTCGGCAGGCGTGAGGTTGCTCAAGCTCTCATGATAGCGATCATGATTGTAGTGCTCGACGAAGCGTCCGATGTGGGCTTCGAGATCGCCGGGCAGATAGTAGTTTTCAAGCAGGATGCGGTTCTTCAAGGTCTGATGCCAGCGCTCGATCTTGCCCTGGGTTTGCGGGATGATGCGGCGCGCCGCGCAGGTGGCTCATGCCCTGATCGTCGAGCCATTCAGCGAGATCGGCGGAGACGTAGCTCGACCCGTTGTCGCTGAGTAGTCGCGGTTTGTGGACGACACGGGCGGAATCGCAGCCTGAAGCCGTGAGCGCCAGCTGCAACGTGTCGGTGACGTCTTCGGCTTTCATCGTGGTGCACAGTTTCCAGGCGATGATGTAGCGCGAGAAGTCGTCGAGAATGGTCGACAGATAGAACCAGCCCCAGCCGATGACCTTGAGATAAGTGAAGTCTGTCTGCCAGAGCTGATTGATGGCGGTGGTCTTATCCTTGAACGCATCGGCGGCTTTGATGACGATAAACGCCGGGCTGGTGATGAGGTCGTGGGCCTTGAGCAGCCTGTAAACCGAGGCTTCCGAGACGAAGTAGCGCTCCATGTCGGTGAACCTTGTTGCCAGTTCGCGCGGTGACATCTCTGGTTCATTGAGCGCCATGTCGATGATACGTCCACGCACCTCATCAGGAATGCGGTTCCAAATGCGAGACGGCTTTGCTCGGCAACATCTCAATGGGCAAACCGATTGAAAGCCGCTGTATTCACCGTTCACTAGCATTTCGCTGCTGGGAACTACCGATTGGATGCTGCGATTATCAATGTAGTTGATCGACCAGGGGCTGAAATTCGAGTTATAAATACGATCCCCTGGAATGCATTTTGGAGAATTATAATGAATAATATTGCAATTGTGGCCGCCGCACTGGGCGGCATTCTGTTGACTGGCGCCATCTATCCCAGTTTCGCAACAGCAGCAGGACCAGTTGGTATAACCACGCCGGCTGATCAGTCCCTCATTCAGCAGGTGCGACGAGGCGGAGGAGGTTTTCGCGGAGGAGGGTTTCGCGGAGGAGGGTTTCGTGGAGGCGGGTTTCATCGTGGTGGCTTCCACCGCGGTGGGTTCCGTGGCGGTCGTTGGGCTGGCCGTGGATACCGCGGCGGCCGTTGGGCTGGGCGGGGCCGATGGCAAGGCGGCCGTTGGGCTGGGCGTGGTCGATGGCATTGCGGAGGCGGCCATTGTGGCGGGGGTTGGCGACCCGGCTGGATTTGGCGCAACGGCCTTTGGGTTGCTCCGCTAGCGTACGGCGCATACTACTACGGCGGCGCGTCCTGTGAAAGCATTTGCGGCAACCGATGGGGCTGGGGCGGCCCGAACTTCCGTCAGTGCTTGGCGAACCGCGGCTGCTGATACGTCGCGTTAAATCTAGAAGTCGAAACGACGGCGTTAAAAGAATGCCGTCGTTTTGCACGTACGGCTTCACGTTGGCGCCACGCGGACGTTCTCTGCGCAAACCGGCCCGACGACACGCTCGTCTTCATCGAAGCAGCGCTTTGCAAATCTAATGCCGCACGATGTCGTTCACGGCCATCGCCAAGATTGGGAGGAACACGCGCTTTTGGCCGGTAAACCAGAGCCAAACATTTAAGCATGAGATTCAGGGCGGCTATAGCTTGTAGCCCAAGTGCAATGCGAACGGAGCACGCAACGGCTTCTAAGAGTCCATGCAAGTGGCGCCTGGCGATTCGATATTTTCGTTTATGCATACTCGCGTCGTAGCAATTGGAAATGCAATCCCATTTGCTGGGAATGTCCGAAACTCAGAAATTCGGTAACGCAGATCAAAACTGGGGAAGATGGAAGATAAGGTTAGTTTATCCAAACTCGCCCGCAAACTGCGACCCGAAGATCATATCGAAGTTCTGCACCCCGCCGAGCGAGGCCGGGCCAGAGCAGGAGGGCCGAATGCAGAAAAGCCCGCGCCGTCGGAGAGTCAGTGGACGGCGCGGGCCGCATGGCGGCGCCCTGAAGCCACGCATAACGCTGTGACCGCCGCATGCCCCGACGGTTGGCAGTTTAGCGCCTCGGGCGACGCTTGGAGTTCCTCTTCCGTTGTTGTGGTGAAGATCGGTCGGCCAGGGATGATCGAGCTGTCAGGCTCGACCCAACCGGATGTATCGCGCCTTTGGTCGACGCCGGTGCGAGGAAAAAACGCGAGTGGCAACTTTTAAGACGACCCAGCCCATGGCCTCCGCACACATTGCGCTCGTTACGACTTCGGCGATTATAGAAAATCTTGTGCCCCAGAAAGGGGCCAGGAGCAGCATGCGCGCCGTTCCTGAGCTCTCAGAGCATTTGCGCGGACGGTGGGTTAGCGATTGTTGGCGAATTGACAGCAGGGACGTGAGACGATTGTTTCGACAGTCTCGTCGCGGCGACGAGGCCGGGACGCTGACCGGGTGTGGCCATCAAGCTCCGTTAGTCGCCCTTAAGCTTGAGCCTCTGTTTCGATTACTCTGGCAACGATTTCTATATCACTTCATACCGATTGGTCGCTTAAAGATCCCGAAATGACCAGTTCGGAACGAATGAGCCTGGGGGAGTTAACTATTTGTGGTCGTGGAACGCGATGCAGTCGCGGAGTTTTGTTCGCTGACCTGAATCGTGCTCGATCGAAGGGTTCCTCTGCGGACAATTCCACCCGCATCAGGTCCGCGCTCTCAATCGCGTTCGCTGCCGCTTCCGTGAGGTCAATGATCCGGCCTTTTACAAAAGGCCCCCTGTCCACGATCGTTACGGTGACCGATTTTCCATTGTCGAGGTTTCTAACTTTCACTCGTGTGCCGAATGGCAGCGTCCGATGAGCCGCGACCAGATCTTTGCACGTTACTTTTCGGCCGCTGGCCGTCTGAGTGAGGTCGCAAAAGCGGGACGCCAATCCGACTTGACCCGCCGATACCGATCCAGAAAAAAAGTTCAAAATCAAAACGCCGCCCAAGCTGCGAGTACCGGAAGCGCATATTGATACAAGCTTTTATCTGGTAACTTGTAGCCAAGACGGAATGACATCGCGAAAAATAAAAACGAGGCTGCAAGCAGTCCCACAAAATATACATTGAAGAGAGTAAACTGACGATATTTCGGGAATTCAGACACTGGCGATTTCATGATATCTGAAAACGTGAACGGAGCGAGGGCTAAACGCGCGGCAATATCGGCTGGAGCGGGCGATTTTTTCGAGAGCTCCATTCGCTCTTCCCACCATCCGCGGGGGGGCGGTTGTCGGCCGCCGCTATTATGGCGGCGTCTATTATGGTCCCGGGCGTCGTTACTGGGGAGGCCACTGGTGGGCCTATGGTGTCGGCTCCTGCTGGCGATTAGCGCCCTACGGCTACTATGTCTGGGTCTGCGGTTGATTGGCTCAAATAAATCGAGCGAAAACAGTCCCGACCTACTGAGATCGCCAAGGCCGATGAACTGCCCGGTGGTGCAACTCGTCAGCGATTGCCGCCGGAGCGGCTACAAGGCTAGACGACGCGAGGAGATTTGACATTGGCACGAACAGCGCTCAGCGCGGAAGCCGTCGATATTGCCATCCGGGTCGGCTCGCTCGCACTGCTGGCTTACTTTTCTTGGGCGATCATTGCCCCATTTCTAACAATCCTTCTGTGGAGCGCAGTTCTGGCAGTTGCGCTTTATCCTCTATTCGACTGGTTGAAGAAACGATTCAATCGACCCAGATTGGCAGCCGCTGCAGTAACGCTTCTTTGTGTCTTTGTGGTCCTTGCGCCGGTCGTTTGGCTTGGGTTTGGATTGCTCAACGGAGTTGAATTCGCCGCAAACAAGCTCGAAGCGGGAATAACTGTTCCGTTGCCACCTAATTCGGTTAAAGAGTGGCCGCTGATAGGGGAACAGGCCTACAAGTTCTGGACTCGAGCTGTAACAGATATTAGTGCGCAGCTTACTCAGTTAGCTCCCGTATTTAAACCGGTCGCCGTCTGGCTGCTCGAACTGGCATCGAATGCACTCGTAGGAATGCTCAAGTTTCTGCTTTCGATCATCGTTGCAGGTTTTCTCTTTTGTCCAGGACCAAAACTGGTCAAAGCACTGACTCAGGTTATGGACCATATTCTCCGACCGCGCGGCACGGAAATGGTGCAGCTCGCGGGAGCAACTATTCGCAACGTCTCTCGTGGCGTCATTGGGGTTGCGTTGCTGCAATCTTTTTTCGCGGCGGCGGGGTTTCTCGTCGCCGGCGTACCGGCAGCAGGTCTACTTTCTTTCGCCGCGCTACTGCTTGGAATAGTTCAAATCGGACCAGCGATCCTCTTTCTACCCATCATCGTGTGGAGTTGGATGACTATGGATACCACGCATGCCTTGATGTTCACCGCATACATGGTTCCCGTGGGACTCATCGATAACTTTTTGAGACCGATATTGATGGCTCGGGGTCTCTCGACGCCCATGCCTCTAATCATCATCGGGGTTATCGGCGGCACCATTGCATATGGGATTGTCGGACTTTTTTTTGGTCCGATCGTTCTTTCTGTTGCCTGGGAGCTTGCGGTCGCCTGGATGTATGGAGACGACACAGCCCGTACAGCGCAAAGTGGATCCATGCCTCCGTACGCCAGTTCTACACAATGAGGATAAGGCAGAACGCTGTTCCAACATTAGCAGCCGAGTGGCGGAAGGGGCTTCAATCGTTTTCACACAAGCTACGATACTGGTTATCTAACTGTTGGCGCTCGCTGTTCTCCAACTGGGGCCCAATGCGTCATGAAACGAGCTGATGGCATACGGCTTGAGCGGCGACATGCGCGGTAATATGATCACTCAATCACAGGAGAAAAGGCGGTGAATCGATCCGAGCAGATGCGAGATTGCTGCATGATGAAGAGCGTTCTGGCGATGGGGTCCGTGGTTTTGCTCGCATTGGCCTGTGTGGTTCAACCGGCCGAAGCTCATCGTCGTGGCATTTCTTCGTTTAGGATTATTCACGGCTACGGCTACTATCGCGGCAAGAATTTCGGTGTTCACCATCCTTATTATGCCCATAGTGATCAGGACCGTCATCACCATAGGCATAACTATTCCGACGACCATAATGATGGCAATAGCTATGGCTTCGGCGGTGACTGTGGTTGGCTGCATTGTAATACGGCAATGCCTTGGGGGTGAACGGCATTCGATATTGCGAAAGCCGCCTGCTGCCTGATTGCGACAGGCTAATGCTGCAATGCTCGCGAAGAACACTTAGGTCCGCAATTTTTATTCCGAACCGCGCACCGGACTATTTCAGTGGGGGACGGAACAGGACAGTGTAGTCGATCACAAATCGAAATTCAGGTTGCTCACTGTTCACGTTGCCGTCCTGCCATACATCCGAATACTGGGTCTTAAGCCGGAAACCTTTCAACGACCCTTCCGTGGGGCGATATTGTATCCAGAGGTCCAATTCATCCCGATCGGGTATGCCCACAGCGGTGATAGGATCGATGGCGTCCCAGCCGTGCGTAGCCCAAGCACCCACGCTGAGCCCGGAAAGCCCGTACTTACCGAATGCGTAGCCGAAATCGTATGCAACACTGCCGCCAATGGCCTTTTCATTAGCGTTGTCAAACGACACTTGTTGCATATCGGTGTAGTTTGGCTTGGTTCCGAACGGCGAGTAGATTTTTGATTGGTCGCCCGTACTCGAGCCGGCGACGAACAACGTCCAACCTTCATACGTCGTCTGCGCCTTGGCAGAGGCCTGATAGGTGGAGAAAGAGCTTCCGGTGAGCAGATCGCTTCCGACACTTGCCTGCTCGATGATGTTCGCGCCGACAATCCAATTTGGAACATTCTTCGGTAGCTGAAAGTCGTACTCGGCCTGAGCGAATCCCGTATTCACGAAATCTTCGATAAAATAGTTCATAAATATTGTCGACATCCCGGAAAACGGCCGGTATTTGACCATCCCGAACACCGCTCCGCGATTTGCGACGTCGCTACCCGCCAATGCATCCGACATCGAAATGAAGTCGTTCGAGTCTCGCTGCTTGACATCCCATAGGTAACCGACCGCGTAGTCGTAGTTGCGATCCTTATCCGGAAGCGACACCACAGTCGTACCATCAAACGTGTTCGGTACCATGCGATTGTCTTGCGGATTGATGAGAGGCGTGTCCACCAGTTGCATACCGCCGCGCAACTCCTGGTCACCTATCTGCATGCGCCCGTAAAGCTGTCCCAGCATGCTGAGCGGATCCTGCTGCGGGTTCAACAGCTTGGAGCCGCTTTCATCATCCGGGGCGACGAGGGGTTGGGAAATATAGTAAGCAGCGTGCACCCCAAACGTGTTCCAGAGAAGACCCGATCGGTATGCCAGCCAGCCGCCGGCCGCCCACGCCTGAGACTTCGATCCATCAAAATTGTTGCGCGTCAATTCATAGGAGCGGCTGACGAACTGAACTAGGGAATCGCGAAAAAATGCGGGCGTATCGCTGGGAAACTGCCAGTAAATCTCGTTCATGTACTTCTGCGACGGAAATTTTTGTAGGCTCCACGATAGCCGCCCCTCATCGGCAATTTCCTGACGATCAGCCGGCAGCAGGCTCGAGTTAGAAACAACCGTTCCGGGTATTTGCGCGGCCGCATTTTCCGCTCGCGCCGCATCCGCTGCTTGCGCGGCGGCAACCGTGCTCGTTACTTGCGCATCGGCGCGCGGTGCGCCGCCCGTCCAACCGCAAGCTCCAATCCAAGCAAAAACGACGAGATTCCGAGTGAGATTGCGCACGTATTCCTCCTTGGACTACGCAGCATGACTATCTGCCATTATGGTATGGTAAGCAGAATCACTCCTTCGAAATCTTACTTTGACGCGGCCAAATTTCGTAACGGCTACTTTCCGTACAGGGTCTATTTTTGCACCCGTGACATTTTTGACATTTCGGAACAGCGCTTTTCATCGTCCGATGATTGCCTCGCATTCATTACGGGAGGCCAGTTGGGCGTGATCGAGTTGCCCTAGGCCAGTAGAATGACGATCACCTTACCCCCGAGCGCCAAAAGAACGTTGCCCACGGCATAACTGACGCCATAGCCCAGCGTCGGCACGCTGCTTTTCGCCGCCTCCTGAACCGCCGCAAGAGCAGGCGTCGCCGTGCAAGCACCCGCGCACGCTCCGACGAGAATCCCTGGGTGCATGCGAAATACAAAGTGCCCGACCATTAGGGTCGCGAAGAGAGCGCTTATGACGACCGCCATCGCGGCAAAAACGAGGCTCAATCCGGACTCTTGTAGACCGCGTACGAAATCAGGGCCCGCTGCTAACCCCACCACGGCAACGAAGCCCGTGAGTCCCAGGGACTCGAAAAGCCATAGCGTCGGGCTGGGAATACGTCCGAATACCGGGCGTATGGCGCGAAGCCAACCAAATACGATGCCACCTAACAGCACGCCGACGCTTTGACTTAAGCCGACATCTAGCGCGCCAAAACGGATGGCGGGAATTCCAACAATGGCACCAATGACAATACCGAGCCCGACGAAGGCCATGTCTGTGACGTCGGTCACTCGGTCCGGCAACCCGATAGCATCGACCGCCAACTTTGTGGCTTCAGGTGCTCCGACGATCGAAAGCACATCACCGCGCTCCACAATGGTTGCCGGCATTACGGGCAGTGCGATGCCGCTGCGGCTGATGCCGCGAAGGAAGACGCCGCGAGCAAACGGCTCGTTGCCTAATTCAACCAGCGACATGCCATCAATCTTTTTTTTCGTGACCACCACCTCCACCGCATCGATCGAACTTTGGACAAGATCACGATCAGCAACCTCGATGCCAAACTTGTCCGCATGATCAATCAGAATTTCATGCCGACCCGCGATGCCGATCACATCTCCCGCCCTAAGGACAAAGCCCGGTTCCGGCTTTTCGATCTTGCCATTGCGGCGAATGCGATCAATGTAGATGCGCGCGCCTCTAATCATGTGCTCGATAGCATTGACTGACCGCCCGGCTGCGATCGAATTGGAATTTACGCGAAAAGTCCGTATCTCGAACATTCGCCACGCCGCAAACAGATCTTTTATTTCGCCCGATTGCTTCTCCTCGTACTTCCGACATTCGGCCGCAAGATCAACACCCAAGATTTTGGGAACGATCTGAGCAAGAAACCATGCCGCCCCGATCACCCCAACGAGATATGTTGCGGCGAACGCGACAGGAATCTGGTTCGCGAGATGGTTCTTAACTTCCTCCGAAATCGCAAGGTTATTGATGGCGTCACCGGCCGTTCCGATTGTTGCCGACTGAGTCAGCGCCCCGGCGAACAGACCCGCCGCCGTGCCTGCCTCGTATCCCGACGCACGCGCGATGACATAGACCACGCCGAGCGCCACGAACGCAAAAACTGCCGCCAATGTAGCTTGAAATAGCCCATCTTGCTTTAAGCCGCGGAAGAACTGGGGGCCCGTGCGATAGCCGATGGAGAATAAGAACAAGAGAAAAAAAACCTGCTTGAGCACATTCGGCAAAACTATTCCGAGCTGCCCGACAAGCACCCCGGCAAGCAGGACACCTGTTACGGCGCCGAGCGTAAACGACCCGATGCGCAAACGGCCAAGTGCATATCCTAGAGTGATCGTGACGAAGAACGCGATCTCGGGACGCTCGCGAAGAATGGCGACGAACCAGTCGATCATTGCAGCGCCCTCAGATGATTGCAGAGGACGAAAATGAAAACTCCACCCCCGTCCCGCTGAACTATTGCATCGTTCACTTTTTGGGAGCGTTCTTCGACGCTTCGAACGCGTCGCGGTAGCCACGTGCAATCGTCCGAACACCGCGCCCGATGTTTTCGTACGCGTCGTCGGGTAGGTTCGCCAAAGACACGCGCAGCGACCAGTCGGGTGCCTCGAACCCACCGCCGTTTAGCAGTACGATTCCATGGTCCTCGGCCAATCGGAATGCAAGATCAAGCGGATGAACATTCTTCTTCAGGTATTCAACGGCTTCCTCACCGATATTTTTACGCGCCCAGAATTCAAAATCGATCAGGCCGTAATAAGCATCGAAGTTCGGATTTGGATTGAGCTGGAGCCCCAAGCTTTCGATCATCGCCCATGCACGCCGATTGACAATCTCCTTACAAGCAGTCTGGTAGCGTTTCTCCGCGTCCATCATCTCGCAAAGAGAGAAAAGGCTCATCATCACCTGCTGCGGCAGCGACAGACCGGCCGTGTGATTGAGCGCAACGTCGCGGCTGTCGGCGACAATGCGATCGATGAACTTGATCTTGCGCGGCTCGAGCGTCAGCGCGCCGTAACGCTTATCCAGGGCTTTCACATCTGGGGCCGGAAGCTTGGCTATCATTTTGTCGAATATGTTGTCCTCGTGCACCGCAATGACGCCAAGCCGCCATCCCGTGCAGCCAAAGTACTTCGAATAGGAATAGACGCCGATCGTGTTCTGGGGCAACGCACCGAGCAACGAGCGGAAATCGTCCACGAACGTCCCGTAAACGTCGTCTGTCAGCAACATGAGATCGGGGCGCTTTGTTTTCACCAGCTTCGTGATCTTGGCGATGGTTTCCTTAGCCAGCGCCATGCCTGTGGGATTGCCGGGATTGACGATGAACAATGCCTTGATCTTCGGATCTTCGAGTTTCTTGATTTCCTCATCCGTGAATTGGAAACGGTTCTCTTGCGGCGCTTGGATGTGCACGACCTTGAGATCGTAGTCCTCGAGGTGCGTCATTTCGAGATAGGGCGTGAAGATTGGCGTGCCGAGTGCAATGGTATCGCCGGGATGCAGCAGCCGATTGGCCTTCAAGGACTTGAAGATGTAACACATCGCGGCGGTGCCACCCTCGACAGCATAGAGATCGAACTTGCCAGCCGGGCGCGGTTTTCCGCACATCGCCCACATCAGATACTCCTGCACGATCCGTTCGTTGTGAATCAGCATTCGATCGGGCACTGGATAGTTGTCGCCAATGATCGAATCTACGAGTTCGTGAACGAACGCGTCAGGATCGAAGCCGAACGTCTTGACCGCAAACTGCAGCATCGCCGAAAGGAAAATGGCGCCCGGCATATTCGCTTGCCGTGCGAGCCAGGCTTCGAAACGGGCCGCGATACCGCTTGCTTGCGGCATCCCACCGATCCCCGCAGGATGATCCATCACCCGCTTGCTCTCCGTAATCGCGAACTGGCCTAGCAAGAAAAAACCTTCGCGTGGTGTAGTGGCTATCCAATTGGGATTGCCGCGACCAGCATTGAGGAAAGCGGATTGCGAGGTTCGTGAAGTTTTTTTGGCGAGGCCGATCAGTTCATCCTTGATCTCGAAGGGGCTTAGAGCTTCGAATTTACGCAACGTGAGGATGTCGGCCATGACTTGCTCCTATTGTAATTTATTTGAACATGGAGAAGGTCGTAACGATGTACGTATTGTCGATGGCGTAGGACAGTTTTCTAGGGCGATTTCGCACCCCGCGTCTAACTCAACAAAATGACCAGGACCATTCCCCAGATCGTCAGCAACGTATTCCCGACCGCATAGGTGACGGTGTAGCCGAGACCGGGAATTTGACTCTTAGCGCGATCATTGATCATGCCGAGAGAGGCTGTCGTTGTGCGCGCTCCGGAGCAGCATCCGAGTAAAATAGCGTCGTCGAAGCGGAACAGGTATTTTCCGACGTACATCGCTAGGATCAGGGGCAACGTCGTAACAAATACGCCCCACAGGAAGAGGCTGAATCCCAGTTGTTGCAGCCCGCTGACAAAGCCTGGTCCGGATGAGATGCCAACCACGGCGATGAACACATTCAGGCCGACGGAATTCATGAACCATACGGTAGAGGATGGAATCCGTCCGAATGTCGGACGCACAGAGCGCAGCCAACCGAAGAAGAGTCCCGCAATCAAAACGCCGCCGGAGGTGGACAAGGTGAGGGGAATGCCGCCGATCTTGTAGACTATTGCTCCGAGCAGCGCGCCGATGGTGACCGCCGCACCGATGAACGCTACATCGGCCACGTCCGTCGCACGATCGGGATAACCCAACATCTTGGTCGCTGCCGTTATGTCCTGCGTACGACCAACGAGGGTGACGATATCGCCCCGTTGCAGCTGCGTGTTCGGCAAAATCGGGATGTCAGTTGCGGTAGCCCCACGCGTAATTTTTCGCAAGAAAACGCCGCGCGCTGCTGGTAAAGTCGCCAACTCGGCTAACGTTTTTCCGTCTGCCGTCGGGCTAGTTACGTACACGTCGACGCCTTCTACGGGCACTGCCAACAACTCGCGATCGTCCACCTCTTGCGCTGCAGCGCCGATCTCGTTCACCAGTACGTCGCGCCGGCCCGCCACTGCCACGATGTCCCCTGGTTGAATAATGGTATCGGCAGTCGCTTCAATGATCTGTCCGCCACGTCTGATGCGTTCTATGAATACCCGCGCGTCGGGCAGCAGCGCCTCAGCTTCTTGCACCGTCTTGCCCGCGATCCGAGCCCCCTCGCGGACCCGGAACGCGCGCAACTGGTGCTGGTACCAAGCTGTGCCAGGACCGCCCAGTTCCTTCTTGCCTCCATGCTCCTCCTCGTAGCGCTTGCAAGCGGCCTCGAGATCGATGCCGAGGAGCGCCGGGCCGAGCATGGCAAGAACAATCGCGGATCCGACCGTACCGAAGATATAAGTGACGGCGTAGGCGACGGGCATCGCATCGAGCAGCTTCTTGGTTTCGTCAGGCGACAGATCGAGGCGGTTAATTGCATCGGTCGCAAGGCCCATGGATGCCGAGATTGTTTGCGAACCAGCATACAGTCCGGCCGCGGAACCAATATCATAGCCAGCCAACTTGGCGCCAATATAGGCGGCCCCTAGACAGAACACGCTGACCACCACCGCAAACAATGCCTGCGGAATGCCGTCCTTTGCGATGCCGCGCACGAACTGCGGTCCCACCCCGTAACCGATGGCGAATAGGAACATTAGAAAGAATGTTGGCTTCAGCGGGCCGGTAATGGTGATACCAAGCTGGCCAATAAGCACAGCTGCGATCAGCGTCGCGGTTACCGCTCCAAGGCCAAGGCCTTTGTAGGTGAAGGAGCCAAAGTAATAGCCGAGGCCCAGGGATAAGAAGATAGCGATTTCGGGATAGCTTCGGAGCGTATGGACAAACCAATCGATCATGATATCACCCGTTCACGCAATAAAATAAGTTATGCCTACCGCCTATTTTTGGTGGAAGACGTTGACCCTCGTTTCGGCATCGAATTGGCAAGCCTCGCCAGAGCATCAGCGCGCACCAATTTCAGGCCTTCGGACGCGTCATAACCGTGTATCTCCTTCACATCGAGTTTGCGCATGAAGTCGATCGTTTCCCGCGTGATCACCTGTCCCGGAACCATGATCGGGAAGCCTGGCGGATAGGGGATAACGAAATTGGCTGAGACGAGATCAGGACCGTCCGTAAGCCGCTGGTCGATTTCCGGATCGGCAAGCCGGATATACTCGCAACCGGCGGCATCGTAAGCGGTGTAGAACCCGCCACGAATATCACCCTCATTGGTTTGTCGGCCCGCATCTTTCCGGAACACATCGTGGAAATGAGAGAAGTTCGGCAGATCTGGCACATCGGTCATCAGACTCTTTGTGCGCGCATCGAATGCTTGCCGGACGTTGGGACCGCCTTCGACCAAGCGTTGGTCGATTTCACTGCTGATCTCCACGAGCACGCGGATCAAGTGTGCGATGTCACTGCGCGTGTTATTGATATTTGACTGTAGAAGGACGGAGTTTCGAGAAGTCTTGTTGACCTGGATGCTGTAGCGGTTCGCAAGTATTGCCTTGAATTGCGTGCCGTCAAATCCGGCAGTGCCGCAAACGAGCGTTATTCGGGTCGGATCGAGACAAAACTCATCCTCCTGTAAACTCTGACGCGTCACCACCCAGTTTGTCTTTGTGTCCAGGTAATCCGTGAACCCACTCTGGCGATATTCGGCCGGGATCATCTTATCAGCACCGAGAATATGAAAGTACTTCGAGATCAGGGGATGCTCGGCGACCGCCTGACGAATTGCCAGTGCTACTTCGATTGCGTTGTGCACGAGGCCATATCCCTCCAACTCCATCTGTCGACGCGCCACATCGAGGCTGGCGATCAATTGCTGGTTCGGGCTGGTCGAGGCGTGAGTAAACACCGCTTCGTGGAATTGTGCTTCCACACTATGGAACTCGACATCTTTCACAAGCAGCATAGAGCCCTGACGCAACGCAGACATCGACTTGTGCGTAGAATTCGTCTGATAGACTCGCAGCTTTATTTCGCGCGGGTTAGGGATCAGGCGCGTGCTTAGCAGCGTAGCATCTGATGGGGCCGCGCCAAGTTCGGCTTGTTGCTTTTCATATTCGGCCTCCGAATTGGGATCATGCCGCCAAGTCTCGATATCGTTGGCCGCACCCATCGCGGTGCGCGGACGCAGGAACGGGGAGAATCGGGCGAATCCAAACCATGCCTCGTCCCATAGGAAAATGAGGTCTGGCTTGATTGCGAGGCACTCCTCCATCACCCGTCGGGTGTTGTAGATGTGGCCATCGAACGTGCAATTCGTCAGGTCCACCATCTTGGCGCGATGCAACCGACCCTCCGCCTTCAGGTTCAGAAGCGCCTGCTTGATCGTGCGAAGGGGCACCGCGCCGTACATCGAATATTCCGTCATCGGGAATGCCTCGACGTAAAGCGGTTGCGCCCCTGCCATCACCATCCCGTAATGGTGGGACTTGTGGCAGTTGCGATCCACGATCGCTATATCGCCGGGTGACAATAGAGCCTGCACGGCCATCTTATTTGACGTTGAAGTACCATTGGTGACGAAGAACACATGATCGGCACCAAAGGCGCGCCCCGCCAGTTCCTGCGCCTTCTTGATATTGCCGGTCGGCTCCAACAGACTGTCCAACCCACCCGTGGTGGCACTACTCTCCGCCAGAAAAAGCGTGGGTCCGTAAAATTCACCCATGTCGCGGATCCAGTCGGACTTGAAAATTGATTTGCCACGCGCGATCGGTAGCGCGTGAAAAGTCCCAATCGGCCGCTGTGCGTATTTCTTTAAATTGTCAAAGAATGGCGTGTCATATCGATCCTGCACCCCCTCAAGGATCGCAAGATGAAGCTCCAGCAGCTCCTCCACCGCATAGAAGACACGACGTAGCACGTTCGCGCGCGGATCCCCTGCGATCTTCTCGACTCGTCCATTGGATAGAAGATAAAGATCGAGTTCTGGCCTTACTCGCTTTAGCAATTGCGCCAAATGCAATGCCGATACTTCCGCGCTTTCATGTTGATCCCTGGCCTCAGCCAACATGCGTAGTACCGGCGCTTCATGTCGTGAACCGAATGGGAAACCTTCGTGGATAACTACGGCCGCAATGTCCGGGTTGAGTAGCGTTGCACAAAATGCATCTTCAAAACTACCGACGAAGACCGGCTCATAGATGAACGCATCCAATGACCGGCGGAGCCGGCGCCACTCCACACCAAGCGCGGGCCACCGCGTCGCTGCTGCTCCCGTGACGATCAAGACCTCGAAATAGGGTCGATGTGCAGCCGAGCGGCCAAGTGACGGCGGCAATACATCCGCTGTGACAACCTCACCGTCCTCGTGCTCCTCCCAATCGCTGGGATTATAGCGGAACGACCGTGTAACCACGGCGCGGGTGATACGGCGGGCAAGCGATGCAGTCGCCTGCGCATCGTTTTCTGCGGCGCGTTCGCGCAGTGCGGTCATCAAAAGAAGGCCGGGATAAGCGTGGAAACCTTCGGTCGCCGTCATCTCGGAAAGCGTCGTTTCGAGCTTTTCCCGGTCGCCCAAACCGGTGGACCACGACTCGGCCAATTCCACCAGAGTCCGCCATTGGTCAGCACGCGCGCCTGGACCCGCAAAGAGTTGATCGACCCGAGCTGGAGTGCGAATAGTCGTCTTTGACATATGTTTCTCCAGGCCCAAATTCCTGGCGCCATCAACGGCTGAGATCTAGAAAAGCACGTCGGCGGAGGCTAACCCAGCGTCGACGCTTCGTCGTATCCGTGTCTGTCTCAGAGCAGAATTAATCTTCTTGCCGCCATCGAAATAAGAAGATGCCGATTCTCAAATCTATTGTTCTTTATTCCTTGGCCGCGGTAAAGGCTGTGAGCCAATGGCAGAATGGTAAACACAATGGCAGTGAACAGACGCGCAAATTGCTACATTCTCGATACGTATGGTCCGTCGCGAGTTAGCCCGCGAAAGATTTAGAAATTTGAGCGTAGCGCATATTGATGCAATCGCAAGAAGAGAAATTGGTTGAGAAGACAGGGACCGGTTATTCTTAATAACAGACCCAAACATAGTATCCGTCAGGCGTAATTCGCCAGCACGATCCGACACCGTAGGCCCACCACCTGCCACGCCAAAACCGACGAACGTGACCGTAGTAGACACCGCCGTAATAACGGCGGCCGACAATCAAATTCCTTCGGACATTCCTGCGCACTACATTTCTTCGGACGTTTCGCCGAACAACTGCGTTTCGATGAACTCTGCCAACCCTACGATTGAAATGGCGGCCTGTGCCGATCCGTCGATTGAAATTTCCGCGATGTATGCCACGGTGAAATCCACCGCCGCCACGAAAGCCGCCGCCGCCTCGTCTAGCGTCCGCGTCGGAAAGAAGGGCGGTAAAACCAATAAGGACTGAAAAAACGAATATTAAACAGGGCTTCAGAATACTTTTCACGACACGCGACTCCCAAAATTATGGGCGGAAAAAATCGCCGCTACGTCATCAATGAAGATTCTCCAATTCGGATTTCAAAATCATATTGCGCCGATATGAGGATATTTATCCCTTTAGAACTCGCTGGTCATCAGGAAAAATGTGATCGGACAAACACGGTTTAGAAAACGACGCCTGTTATTTGCTGGGCTTCAACTGCTTTGGCGCTCTTCATATTGATCCGCCGGGCTTTTGTACGCTTAACTATTCACTGCAATGCTTCTTTTGAAAGCTCGCGGATAGCCTGACGCAATGTCGGGAAGAAGCGCACACGCCCGTCGACAATACCTCTCTTATCGGCCCAGAGACGCCACTCGGTTGCGCGACCTGCTGCATTCACGCTGATGCCCCGCGCCTTAAGCGTCGTCACGAGATCGAGGATGGTCAGGATTCCAGTTGCGTCGATGGTCGATGCGGGAAGCAGGTCGATCACGACGTGGTGCAGGCCGGGATCCGATTGGTCGATTGCCCGCATCAGCTCGCGCTTGAAGTAGGGAGCATTGAAGAACATGATCGGGGCATTGAATCGGAACAGCAGCAAGCCAGGGATACTCTCGCTGTCGTCATGCCGTTTTATCGAGTGAAGACCCGGAAAGCCCTTTACCTTCCCTAGAATCTCGACGCTCGGCCGCGACATCAGCTTGATAAATCGGAGGAGCGCGAGCACGACCACTAACAGAATGCCATTGATTGGTCCCGCAGCTATGACGCCGAGCATGGCAAGGATCGAAAGTAGGGCTTCAGCCGGATCAATGCGATAGATGAGGCGTAGGCTTGCTATGTCGATCAGAGATAGACCTGCGGCGACGAGCACTGCTCCCAGTGCAGCGATCGGCACGTATCGTAGCGGTGCCGTGAAGAAGATCAGCACCAGAGCCACTACGACGGCGGCCACAAGCCCCACGGCGTGCGTCCGTCCGCCAGCGGCATCACTTACGGCCGTACGTGAGTCCGCGCCGCTCACGGCAAAGCCTTGCGATAGCGCTGACACTACGTTGGCCGCGCCAAGTGCCAAAAAGTCCTGATCTGGATCGATATCGTATCCATGCTTTGCCGCGAAGCTGCGCGCCGTCAAAATCATGCTCGTGAAGCTGACGAGAGCCAATCCCGCCGCCTCTGCCAAGAGCGACGGGAGAAGGGCTATATCGCAAGAGGGAAAAGTCAGTGTGGGGAGGCCACCGGGTACGGCCCCAATGGTCTTTACGCCAGCAGCTTGTAATCCGAAGAGCGGCACGGCAATGCCCGCGAGCACAATGCCGGCAAGTGCCGACGGCAGCCACGACACCAGGCGGGGCACGATTGCGATTATCAAAAACGTTCCGATGGCGACGGTGAGCGTTACTAAGTGCGTCTCTCCGAGCCTGCTAAAGATGTCGATTAGGCGCGGCAATACTCGAGATCCTTGAACCGGAAAGCCGAGGATCTTGTCGGCCTGACCGAGGATAATCGACACTGCGACGCCGTTGAGAAAGCCTACAAGGATCGGCCGGGACAAGAAATCCGCTAACACCCCAAGACGCAGGAAACTCGCCCCCATGCAGGTGAGGCCGGTGAGCAATGCCAGTGTGGCGGAAAGGTGCGTATAGGCAGCCGGATCTCCCATAGCAAGCGGAGCTACTGCTGCTGCGATGACGGCGCAGGTTGCCGCGTCGGGCCCGATGATCAACTGACGAGATGAGCCAAATGCGGCATAGGCCAATAGCGGGAGCAACGTTGAATAGAGACCTGTCTCCGGTCTCAAGCCTGCCAGTCCTGCATAGGCGATGCTAACCGGTATGGCGACTGCTGCGACTGCAAGACCCGCATTGATATCTCCCGCCGCATAACTCAGTTTGTAATCGCGCAGAGCAGCAAGGCCGGGGGCGACGCGGGCGAGGGAAAGCATAGCTTTTCCTTTTGGTCTATTTGGTCTGGCCCAATAGCAATAGCTCTCTTGATTAGCCCATGTGAACCATCAGAGGAATCACTCTGGCTTCTGCCCGGCCAGCCCTGGGGCCAAACGTGTCTCATCTGTGCGTTCGAACCAAACGGGCAACGTGAAGCGCGATGAGCGGTCCAGCCGCTTTATCTCCGGAAAAGAACCTTAGTCGATGATGTGATAGCCGCCATCGATATACAGTGTTTCGCCGGTAATCAGTTTCGCTCCATCCATGCCTAGAAAGGCTACGGCAACGCCGACATCATCAATCGAAACTAAGCTTCGACTCGGCGCTTTCGATTGCGCTTTTTGCAGGAGTTCATCGAACGCCGTAATGCCTGATGCGGCGCGGGTCTTTAGTGGGCCGGGAGATATTGCGTGTACCCTGATACCTTTCGGACCTAGTTCAGTGGCTAGATATCGTGTTGTGGACTCGAGAGCGGCCTTCACCGGCCCCATGATATTGTAGTGCTCCACGACCATTTGCGAACCGTAGTACGTCATCGTGAATAGGGCGCCGCCCGACTTCATAAGCGGCTCGGCAAGCTTGGCCATCCTGATGAACGACCAGCACGAAATTTCCATTGCGCGGAGAAATCCGTCCTTAGAACAGTCGACGACGCGGCCCTGCAAGTCGTCCTTCGGCGCAAAGGCAATCGAGTGCAGGCAGAGATCGAGCTTTCCCCATGTCTTCTCAATTTTCTCGAATACTGCCTCAAACTCCCCTTCATGCTGAAGATCGAGAGGCATGAAGATTGGCGCGCCGATCTCCTTAGCTAGAGGTTCCGTATAAGGCTTGGCTTTCTCGTTGAGATAAGTGATCGCAAGCTCGGCGCCGAATGCGTGAAATGCCTTGGCGCATCCCCACGCGATAGACTGATCATTCGCGATGCCCGTGACGAGTGCCTTCTTTCCCTTGAGCAGGTTGAGCGACGAAACATCGATCATGCCCGCTTTTCCTCAGGCATCTCGTGCTTCCGCAACACTTGCAGTGTGTGCTTTGCGATCATTAGCTCTTCGTCGGTAGGAATAACGAAGCAGGTGACGCGCGATCCTTTGCGAGGAATGCGAACCTCGTTCGTTGCGTTGGCCTCTTCCGACAATTCGATGCCGAGCCACGACAGGCGATCGATTACGGCTTGGCGGATTGCCGGCGCGTTTTCACCAATCCCTGCCGTGAAGACGAGGCTGTCGAGGCCGCCTAAAGCAGCCGCAAGCATTCCGACAAAAAGTGCGATGCGATAAGTGAAGTAGTCGAGTGCCAGCTTGGCTCTCGGATCGGCACTAGAAAGTAAATCTCGGACATCGTTGCTAATGCCCGATAGACCTTTGAGACCGCAGTCGTGATAGAGAAGGTGCTCTACCTCGTTCGCGCTCATTCCCTTTTCTTTTATCAGATAGAGCACAATGCCGGCGTCGAGCTGCCCGGGGCGCGTTCCCATGGGCAATCCATCGAGTGCGGTAAATCCCATGCTGCTCTCGACACTTTTCCCACCCAGCAGTCCACACGCCGATGCGCCGCTTCCGAGGTGAGCGACCACAACCCGCTGATCAGCAATCTCCGGAGCGACTTGCTGAAGCCGCGAGGCAATATACTCGTAGGATAATCCGTGGAAGCCGTAACGGCGCACGCCCTCTCGATAAAGCCCATCAGGAATGGCGCAGCGATCCGCAATTTCCGAATGATGCCTGTGGAAGGCAGTGTCGAAACACGCGACTTGCAGCAGATGTGGCTGCCGTTCCAGCACGATCCTTATCGGCGCGAGGTTATTTGGTTGGTGTAATGGTGCTAGCGGCACGAACTGTTGGAGTTGATCAAGGATCCAGGAATTGACCAACGTCGGCTCGATAAACTTAGATCCCCCGTGTACCACCCTATGCCCAATCGCGACGGGCAGCCGCCCGACATACTCGCGAAGGAACACGACGAGTTGATCGAGTGCGTGATGCAATTCTGTAACTTCAGCAGGACTCCATGATTTATCGACGGCGCACTCGCCATTTGCATCCTTTGCAAACAAGCGCGGCCTCGTTCCGATGCCGTCGATATGACCCCTAAGACGACGATCGAGCCGGTCATCGTTTCCAATCCCGAACAGCTGGAATTTGATGCTCGAGCTGCCGGCGTTCACCACCAGAATGGTATCGGCCATTGGTCAAGCTCTGATTGGAGCGTCGGCCCGCCTGCTGTAGGCAAGCAATTTAGCAACGGCGCTGGAGGCCAAACGCGTTCGAACGTTATCCGCACGTGACGTCAGGATAATCGGCACTCTGGCGCCGAGAACGATACCGGCCGCGTCTGCCTTAGAGATGAATGTCAGATTTTTGGCCAGCATGTTGCCGGCTTCCAAATCCGGCACAACGAGAATTTGGGCATGGCCCGCAACGGGTGACTTGATACCCTTGACGCGCGCGGCCGTCGGGCTGATGGCATTGTCGAAGGCAAGAGGGCCATCGAGTTCGCCGCCTGTTATCTGGCCTCGATCCGCCATTTTGCATAAAGCAGCAGCGTCTATTGTAGAGGGGATGGCCGTGGTGACCGTCTCGACGGCCGATAGGATTGCGACCTTCGGTTGGCCGAGGCCTAAGCCCATAAAGAGGTCTATTGCGTTCTGGACAATGTCGCGTTTCGCAGCGAGATCCGGCGCAATGTTCACGGCGGCATCCGTTACGAACAACGTCTGTGAGTGAGTCGGCACATCCATGACGAAAAGGTGGCTGATGCGCCGGCCCGTGCGAAGACCGGTCTCTCGCTTCGTCACCGCGCTGAGCAATTCGTCGGTATGAAGACCCCCCTTCATAAGCAATTCGGCTTTACCGGATCGCACGATCTCCACGGCCTTTTCCGCGGCTGCCTGACTATGAGGAACGTCGATCAGCTCAATACCGTCGATCTTAATGTTTAGCGATTTCGCAACCGAAATCGCGCGCTCCTTGGGCCCGATGAGTATTGGGATTATCAAGCCGGCATCGGCAGCTTCGATTGCGCCGCGAAGCGAAACTTCATCACAAGGATGAGCCACCGCTGTTGTAAGGGGCTCAACGCGCTGAGCTGTTGCTATCAGCCGTTCGTACTTCTCGTGCCGGTGTAGTTCATAGACGACTGCCTTGCCCATAACGTCTCTCCTGCGTTAGGTTCACCACGCGAGCGATAGCGAGACCTCTCCGGGCATGCCTCCAGGGAAATTGATGATTTCGGCGCGCAGCTTATATCCGAGCGGGCGCAGCTCCTTGCCATAGAAGTCGTAAGCGTCTTTGGCGAAACCGGTCAGGGTCGTCGGCCACTCCGGGTCTGCGATGTTGATGCGTCTGCCTCCATCACTGCAATAGCTCGACGGGAACGTAATGACCTCCAGGTGATGATGCCCATTTTGCGCAGCAATGCGGACTGCGTTATTTATCCGATCGACGGCTTCCGGCGCGACCTTGCGCGACATGAAGACTTCTCGCAGAGCGCGGTCCTGCTGCTTCTTCTTATCCGCAAACTTTCGCTCGCGGTCCATTTCGCCCATCTCCGCATCGGAAGCGATCATGTTTAGATCTTCAGGTTTTAAGAGTTGCGGCATTGTCATTCTCCACGTTTCAGTGGCCGACGAAGCATGGCTCTTTCAATGGGGCTTGGCGTTTCTCGCCGAGGGTAATGTTGAGCGCGCGGCGGCCTGTTGAGCCGCCAATGGTGGAACTTCTTCGCCTTCAAATAGCGCTTCCACTTCCGCCAAGCGCGTCCGGGCCGTTTTGCTGTGCACACCGACAAGTTCGATCATGCGGTCAAACTTGCCCCGTGAAGCTAGGTCGCGATCGGTCGCGAGCATCATTGGAATAGCGTCGACGGCGCTGCGCTCGTCGAGCAGCAGCATGAGAAACTGCTCCCGCACAATCTGTTTGAACGTGGCGAGGTTCAGACCTTTGCCGGTTTCCTCCCGCATTCGGCGCAAGAGATTGAATCCACGCGCATCCACAACGCCATCGGGCATGCGCACGTACAGCAGCGCGCGAATGACGGCTTCGCGAGGGCCACCGTCCGTAATCCGTTGCCTAAGCTCTTCTATTTTTTGTGCGACGAGCATGCTGTGTGCGGGATCATCGCCGGGTCTACCGTGCTGGCTTTCATCGGACGCCCTGAGGCCGACAAGTGCCTGAAGAAATGGAGACCCATAAATCGCGTGAAACCACGTCTCTGCGGCGTTGTCACGAACATCGCGGTATGCATCGAGGGTTCCGGCCATCCAGTCGCTAAAACATTCCTGGATCTGCCAAAAGATGTTGTCGTCTGAAACGGGCCGGCGGCTTTCCCGTAGTCGAGAGGTATCGGACAACCGAGGCTGCAGCAGCGGATTGGCACCTGAGAAAAATTCGTACTGCATGCGCAATGGATGACACCGGCGCATCCCACTCTGCCGAACTTTCATTCACCCAAGCTCGAATCCAAGGCTGAACAAATGTGCGGTAGAGTCCCAAGTTGATATCTGAAAGTCGCGCGACGGTCGAAAATTCGCGGTCAACTTCGGCGCTATTGCCTCCGAGGGCGCGGATGTCATCCAAGCTGCGCGCTTCGAAACACAGCAGATAATCCCCTAAAATAAGTTCGGCTGAGGGGTCGTCGGGATCTTTGGGCGTCATCACCGCTTCGTACAAGCCCGGTGGCAACGCGTCGATCAAATCGATATTGCTCGCGAACTGGTCATGTTCTTTCTTGGCAACTGAACCAGAGACAAAAATCCCGAGATGCCCGATCGAGTCATGCACCGCATAGATGATCGTTTGTCCGTGCGCTCTGATATCGTCGACGCTTCCGTAGAGGTCGAGGATCCAATCCAGCGCCTGCTGCGGCGGAGTGATGTTGTCGGCCTTCGAGCAGAAGACAACAATTGGGGAGCGAATATTACGAAGATCGATGCGCGAGCCGTCCGAGGACCTGACCGACGCCGAGGAGAGCTTGTTGCCGACGAACAATTCATCGGCGATGAATTGCATTTCGCAAGCGTTGAGCAGCACATGACCGCCCCACCATTGCTCAAATTCCAAATACCGTGGGGCTTCCGTATCGATTTTGAATAAAGGTTATAGTGTTTAGACCAAAGCGTGTTTGCCGGATTAAGACTCTCGAAATTAGAGACGAGCCACGCGCCGTCGAACTTGCCGTTCCCCGCATCGCCGAGCAAAGCGGTCATCCAAGTGCCACCGAGCAGGCCAGCGGTGTATCGCATCGGATTTTGTTGCGGCGCCCCCGCCCAATAGGACAAGGGAGATCCAGCGACAATGATCGGACCAAAGAGCTCCGGCCGCATGGCGGCAAGCATCATGACTGCCCAGCCAGCCTGGCAATTTCCAATCACGGTTGGCTTGCCATCAGCATCCGGATGCAAACTAATTACGTGTTCGAGGAATTTGGCTTCCGCTTCGGCGATATCCGCGATGGTCTGACTGGGAACAGGATCGGGAAGAAATCCGATGAAGTAACAGGGATGGCCCGCCTTCATCGCAACGCCGATTTCGCTTTGCGGCTTGAAGCCGCCGATACCCGGCCCATGTCCGGCCCGCGGATCGACGATCACAAAGGGACGTTTAAACTTGTCCGGTTTCCTGCCGTCCGGCGGAACGATGTGGACCAGCGCATAATTTACGGGCTTCTTTAGCTGACGACCGTCGAGCACAAGCTCACAATTGAATTTGAGCACGTGCGGCGCGGGCTTCGCTGCGTGTTCGTAATACTTGGCACTCCTCTGCTCTAAAACATCGAGAAACAGGATACCCCGCTGCCAAGCGTCGATTGAATAGTTCCATGCGTCCTGGGCCAGCCTGAATGGCGACTGGACGCTCGTCAAAGATGCTGCGGAATTTGCGGGATCAGCCATATGCGGCTACTCACAAACTTACTCAGCCAACGTACTATCTTGTTTCAGCATATGCCGACCGGGAAGCAAATCAAGATAGAAACGGTTCCTATGTTCGCTACGGATTTTGGACGCCATTCATGAATGACCGGCCATCTCGAACTACGCAATTCGGCCGTCTCCACCGGAAGAGCACTTTCCATCGTGGCTGATATCGCGGAAGATCGGCTGCCCATTTTGGAGACCTCAGCGCGACCGAGGGCGATAATGGAAAAAGATAAAAGCGCCGAAGCGCAGATCAATGAAGACTCTTCGCTCGGACAGAAACTTAAACGCAAGGACTACGATCGGGAGCTCAAGCGGCTCCACGTCGAGCTCGTTAAGCTGCAGGAATGGGTTCGGCACGAAGGAAAAAAAATTTGCATCTTGTTTGAAGGGCGGGATGGAGCGGGTAAGGGCGGAACCATAAAAGCCATAACGGCAAGAGTGAGTCCCCGAATTTTCCGTGTGATTGCGCTTCCCGCTCCAACCGAGCGGGAACAATCTCAAATGTACATTCAGCGATATCTTCCACACCTGCCTGCCGGCGGAGAAATCGTGATTTTCGATCGCAGTTGGTACAACCGCGCAGGTGTTGAGCGCGTCATGGAGTTTTGCACGGAGAAACAGGCGGATCATTTTCTGAGAGCTATTCCGGGAGTCGAGAAAGCCATCATCGACTCTGGAGTTATTCTGATCAAGTACTGGTTGGAGGTAAGTCCCGAGGAACAGACGCGTCGCCTCGAAGCTCGGATCGATGATGGGAGAAAGATCTGGAAGCTCTCTAAGATGGATTTGAAATCCTACACTCACTGGGATGAATATTCACGAGCACGAGACGAGATGTTTTCAGCGACGGACACCCCATGGGCACCGTGGTACGTCGCCCGATCCGATGACAAAAGAAAAGCTCGTTTGAATATCATTGAACATCTCCTCAGTCGGATTCCCTATACGGAAATCAAACGAGAGAAGGTCAAGCTTCCGAAGCGGCATATTACATCGACGTCCGAGCGTGACCCGTACGCTTTCAAAATCATTCCGGAACCTCATTGAGGCGTTCACCGGAATTGCCGGTCAACTAAGTCGGCGCACCGTTAACCAACCGAACAATCAGCGTGCAAAAAATCGATGTTTGTAAGGAAGAGTGCCTTCTCGCGTCGCAACATGCTTGGCACCAGGAATGTCTTTCGATACGATGTTTTCCATAAAGGTTTGGTGCCGTGAAATATATTGCGAAGGCGGCAAGCGTTCTTTTCGGCGCTTCAATTTTGGCGCTCGTCGTGCTCGCCTGGGGCCTCGCGACCAATGGCATTGCGTCCTACATCGAAAGGGCTTGGTGTTGGAATGTCGGTTCTTCCGCGGAGTGCCATTTCAGAGGAGTTTGGACATTTCTCGTCTGGTGCATCGTCGGAATAATTAACATTCTCATTGCTGGATTTCTCTTTGAACGGATTGGCGAGAACCGAAATCGCCGTCGTTAGCTGCGCGAGAGAGACACGTGCGGTCGTGAAATTTTTGCGCGGATTTTCTTGCGTTTGAATCACTACCCTTCGTTTCCTCGATCACGATGAAAGCTAATGTGGCGCGAGTGAGGATACCGAGATGCGTAACCAAATAGGCGTGGCCGTTGCGCTTTGGCTGGCTGCTACGTCGTGTTACGCCGAGCCGAATAAAACTATGGACCGGGTTTCGGTCGGTGTCGCAACTGCGGTACGCAAGCCAATTGCAAAATCGTTCGATTTTGTCGGGCGCGTCGAGGCCGTCGATCGGGTGGAGATCAGGGCGCGCGTGACCGGCTACCTGGAAGCGATTGAGTTCAAGGAGGGTGACTTAGTCCAGGCCGGCACATCCCTTTACAAGATTGAGAGGGGGCTATTTCAGGCCGCAGTTGGAGAGGCGGCAGGCGCGCTCGACCGCAGCAAGGCAGCGAAGGTATTAAGCGAAGTTCAATTGCAACGTGCCGAAGAGTTATATGCGAGAAATGTTGGTTCAGCCGTTGCGCGCGATCAGGCGCGCGCCGCCGATGAACAGGCTAAGGGCACAATCCTTATCGATCAGGCGAACCTCGACACGGCCAAGATCAACCTTGGCTACACTGATATCGTTGCTCCTATAACGGGAAAAATCGGTCGAACGAGCGTCACTAAGGGAAATGTCGTAAGCCCGGAGAGCGGGCCCTTAACGGTCATCGTCAGCCAAGATCCCATGTACGTCACGTTCCCGGTTAGCCAGCGGGAATTTCTGCGTTTGCAGCAGGCGGGGCAACAGCTTGACGTCACGCAGTTGAAAGCCAATTTGCGGTTTGCCGACCTTAGTATGTACGACCATCAAGGCACCGTTAATTTCGTCGACGTCACCGTCAATCGGACTACCGATACCGTGCTTGTTCGTGCGGCTTTTCCGAATCCCAAGGGCGCGCTCGTCGATGGGCAGCTCGTCCATGTCTCGATTGAAGCCGGCAAGCCCGTCGAAAAAGTCGTCATCCCGCAGTCGGCACTCATCGCGGATCAGCAAGGAACGTACGTCTTTGTCGTAGATGCGGGAAAGGCAGCGGTCAGACGGGTAAAGACCGGCGGCGAAAGCGGGGGCACGGGCATTGTCGTTGAGGAAGGTTTGAGTGGAGGAGAACAGGTCATTGTCGATGGCTTGCAGAGCGTGCGCCCAGGAGCGGCTGTAGTCGCAACGCCCGTTCCTCAACTCCAAAATCGGAGTTGAAGAATGTTATCCTCCATCTTCGTTGACCGTCCGAGACTTGCCATTGTCATCGCGATCGTCACGACGATAGCCGGCATTCTAGCGCTATACGCGATCCCATTTGCTCAATACCCTGATATCGTGCCGCCGCAAGTGCAGGTCACGACGACGTATCCGGGAGCCAATTCATCCGTTGTCGACACTTCGATCGCGCAACCTATCGAAGCGCAGGTCGTCGGCGTCGACAAAATGATCTACATGAAGAGCGTCAGCGGGGACGATGGCAGCTATACCCTAATCTGTTCATTCGAACTCGGCACGAATCCCGACATCAATACGGTCAATGTCAACAATCGGGTGCAAGTCGCGCTATCGAGCCTGCCGCCCGAGGTTCAGCGCCAAGGCGTGTCCGTCAAGAAGAAATCCTCCGCCCTTCTTGGCGTCGTGGCGCTCTATTCGCCCAAGCACACTCACGATCCGCTCTTTCTATCCAACTACGTGACGATCAACCTGCTCGATCAGATCAAGAGCACGCCAGGCGTTGGTGACGCCGTCCTTTGGGGGCCGCAAGACTATGCCATGCGGGCATGGGTCAAGACCGACAGATTGACGGGATTGGGACTGACGACAGGGGACGTCATCAATGCGATCCAAGCCCAAAACGTTCAGGCTGCCGTCGGCAGGATAGGCGCGCGACCGATCTCAAACGAACAGCAGCTTCAACTCAACATTCAAACGAAAGGCCGCCTCAATACCATTGCCGATTTTGAAAAGATCGTACTGCGGACCAATCCTGATGGGTCAGTGCTGCGGTTGGGCGACGTTGCACGGCTCGAGCTGGGAGCAGCAAATCTGGATCGCGACACTCTATTCAACGGAGGCCCCGCTGCCGTTATTGCGATTTACCAGTCACCGGGGGCCAATGCGATCACGACGTTAAAATCCGTGCGCAGCAAGCTTGAAACGGCCGAGAAGCGGTTCCCTGACGATATGGCGTGGAAGGTTACCTACGACCCAACGCAATTCGTGACGGACACCATCCACGAGGTGCAGAAGACTCTCATCGAGGCTTTCATTCTTGTGGTGCTCGTCGTCTATCTCTTTCTCGGCAGCGTTCGCGCGACATTGATACCGACCCTCGCAGTGCCGGTCAGCTTGATCGGTACATTCATTGTATTGCTGGCCATAGGATACTCGGCAAATACGGTCTCGCTGCTGGCGATCGTCCTTGCGATCGGAATTGTTGTCGACGACGCCATCGTCGTGGTCGAGAACGTCGAGCGCGTGATGGAAGAACATCCGGAGCTCTCGGCGCCCGAGGCGACCAAACGGGCCATGGCCGAAATCACAGCCCCGATCATTGCCATAACGCTGGTTCTGCTCTCCGTCTTTGTACCCGTCGCTTTCATTCCCGGCATTTCTGGAGAGCTGTTTCGCCAGTTTGCCGTGACCATTGCGGTTTCGATGTTTCTCTCGGCGATCAATGCCCTTACGCTGTCGCCGGCGTTGTGCGGCATCTTACTCAGGCCGCATCACGGGCCGCGACGAGGCCCGATCGGCGCGGTCATGCGGGCGATCGACTATGTGCGGGATGCCTATGGCGCGGCCATCGCACGCCTGTTGAGAATTTCGCTGATCGGCCTTGCGCTCGTCGCCGTTTCTCTCGCGGGCATCTACGGGCTGGCCAAAGTAACGCCGACCGGATTTCTCCCGGAGGACGATCAGGGTGCATTGTTCGTGCTCGCACAGCTACCCGGTGGCGCATCGGTGGGCCGCACGATTGACGTCGTCCGCCAGACGGAGGCCATCCTCAAAGGCGAAGCCGCCGTTCAGGACGTAACTTCTGTCATAGGCCTCAACTTCATTGACAACTACTCCCAATCGAACGCCGCGTTTATGGTCGTGACGTTAAAGCCGTTCGCTGAACGCAAGGATCGCTCTTTAGGTGTGCGGTCATTAATCGAACGTCTCGGCCCCAAGTTCCGCGAAATTCCCGGCGGCACAGTCGTGCCGCTGGCGCCGCCCCCGATTATCGGCCTCGGCTCTGGCGGCGGGTTCGCGTATGTCCTCCAAGACCTCCGTGGTGGAGATCCGAAGGCATTGGCTCAGGTCTTGCGAGGCTTGCTCGTCGCCGCTAACGAGGATCCGAAACTGGACCGCGTGTTCAGCACCTTCACGGCAACCAATCCCTCTCTCTATCTCGATATCGATCGCGACAAAGCGCAGATATTGGGCGTTCGGCTCAATGATGTTTTCCAGGCGTTGCAGGCATCGCTCGGCGGATATTTCGTCAACAACATGAACCTCTATGGCCGCACTTGGCAGGTCCAAGTCCAAGCGGACGCCAAAGATCGTTCGAGTATCGATGATCTCTACCGGATCAACGTGCGCAACGAAAAAGGCCAAATGATCCCGATGCGAAGCCTGGTTGAAGTTCGCACCGTCGTCGGACCGCCTTCGATCATTCGCTACAACAACCTGCGTGCAGTCACGATCCAGGGGTCTCCTGCAGCGGGTGTTTCTTCTGGACAAGCGTTGAAGGCGATGGAAGCGGTGGCTGCACGCACGCTGCCGGACGGTTACGCGGGCGAATGGACGGACACGGCATTTCAAGAGAAACGAGCCGAGGGCAAAACAGCCGTCATCCTTGGGTTCGCGTTACTCTTTGCGTATTTGTTCCTGGTCGCTCTTTATGAGAGTTGGACCATTCCGGTGCCGGTTCTTCTGTCCGTCAGCGTCGGCGTATTCGGAGCGTTCGCCGCAATCGCAATCGGAGGTTTGACCCTCGATCTCTATGGACAGATCGGAATGGTTGTCCTTATCGGCCTCGCAGCGAAGAACGGAATCTTGATCGTCGAGTTTGCAAAAGAACAACGCGAGCGAGGCGTTGAACTCAATGAAGCCGCCACAGAGGGTAGCCGATTACGCTTCCGTCCGGTGATGATGACGTCTTTTGCATTTATTTTAGGACTACTACCACTCGTCGTTGCAGTCGGAGCTTCCGAACTCGCACGCCGCAACGTCGGAACACCCGTATTCGGCGGGATGATATTCGCATCCTTCATCGGCATATTTGCGATCCCGCCGCTCTACGTGACCTTCCAAGCCATACGCGAGAAATTCAGACCTTCAACTCGGCCCAGAGTTCAACGCCACGACAAACTTGTTGCATGAAACGAGCACACGCCCGTTTTGGGACACGGCGCTGCAAAGCCTGGCTGCCTCATCTCGGTTCCTCCATCTCATGCCTTGAAAACCACGCCGGTCTTTGCGCTAGGTGATGGATGCGTTCAAAGCATCATAAGCGGACCGTAGTGAAGCATTTTTGTTTGCGGAGCGCGGGCAAAGTGCGCGCCAAAAGCGCGGCTATGTTTCCTGACGAAGCGATCGCGGATGAAAAAATACTCTTCTGCTTACGATATCTGCAAGCGTTCAACGATATATCTGGCTCAAGACGCTGGTTAGCGCGCTAACGGGCATCCTGTGTTATGCAATACTGCGCCTTCAGGGGGTGGATTTCGCCGGAAACGCGGGTTCTGCTCATTTTTGTTCTCAACTATATACCGAACATTGGCTCCATAATCGGCGTCGCTTTCCCCGCGCTTCTGGCTATGGTCCAGTTCGAAACATTGGTGCCGTTCTTCGTTCTGGTCACCAGCCTTACCGCAATCCCGATTGCCATCGGCAGCGTGCTGGAACCAATGTTGATGGGCAACGGACTCAACATGAGCCCACTCGCAATCATTGTATCACTTGCATTCTGGGGTACGGTCTGGGGGATCGAGTTGGCGATAAGTCGCCGTTCTGTGATCCAAAGATGGAAATGTAACTGCCTAGCTCAGCGGCAATTTAAATGCGGCCGTAGACGAAGCTAGTCGACGATGTGGCTTCCACCGTCGCGCCATGGTTCGTCGCTTTTCTGATGACTAGCGACGGGCCCGCCCTCGTGTCCACTTCGAGGAATGGGACGATCCCATTATTCAATCTGGTCTCGGAGCTGAGTTTGCAGCCGGCCGCGACTGAGGCATAAGTCCAGAGGTCGTCTTCGGCCAATAGCGGGTGCCAATTCAGTGGAGGATGGCTGTTAGACCAGGGACCGAAGTCGGCTACGAAAGAGCGCGAAATCCCTAGAACCAAGAAATGGGACGGTCGTGGGGTGCGGCGGGAGGCTCAGCGCTCGCCGCCGGTGGTTCCATTGTCGATGCCATAAAAGCCATAGGCCTCGCGTTCCTATCGATGAACGTCTGGACCGAGGTCGGCAACTTCCTGCAACCCATCGGCAATGCAGCCGGTGTCACGGGGCAGGCGATCTCGACCGTGACGCATGGTGTAGTCGGTTGCGCCCTCTCGGTCGCTTAAGGCGGCTGCTTCCTCGAAGGCCTCACGTCCGCCGGCCTTGGCAGCGTCGGAGGACGCGCCGGAGCCGATCTCGTCGGCAACAGTCCCGACGGCCTCTTCGTCCGCACCGCCTTCGCCGCAAAACCGACGCTCGCGTGCGCGACGCCTACTCTGCAATTTCTTCCTCTCGCATTCGCCGTTCCGCCAGTTCCTGGAACGTTTCTCTGGTCTCGCGCAGAATTCCTTGCGCGCCGGTGACTTCGTAATAGCGACGCAGAATGACGTCGACATAGCGCGGATCGAGTTCAAGACCACGACAGCGGCGACCGCTTTTTTCCGCTGCGATGAGCGTCGAACCCGAACCCAGAAACGGGTCGAGCACGATGTCATCGCGGTTGGTCATATCGAGCAGCGCGTCTTCGAGCATGGCGACGGGCTTGACCGTCGGATGATCCTGCAGGCCGCGGCGGGCGTCAGAACCCATGCTGGATGCGCCAGGATAGGTCCAGGTATTCGATCGCCAGCGTCCGTGCTTGCCGAGCTCAATGTTGTTGACGTGTGGCGCGGCGCCGATCTTGAACAACGGCAGAAGCTCGTGCTGTGAACGATACTGGCTGCCCATGCCGGCGTTTGTCTTGACCCAAACGACCAAGTTGATCGGGGCCAAGCCGAGCGCTGTCGCCGCTGAGTGCACGGTCGGATAGCCGCGCCAGTCGATAAAGGTGCCGAACAGGGCTCCATCATGAAGATGCGGGCAGCAAGCCGCCATCCAGGCGTCGTTGAAGACATGAAACTCCCGATCCGACATCTCGCCGCTGGCCATGACAAATTCGCGGTGCGCGCCCCGCGTGACGTTGCCGGAGATTTTGACGTTATAAGGCTCGTCGGTCAGCAGAAGCTGGGCCTGCTCCTCGTGCATCAGGCGCTCGATGACGCTCGGAACTGTGGCATCGCCGCAAATGATCTCGTGCCGACCAAGAATGAAGTGGTCGCCCACGCGCGCGACCGGCTGAACGTCTGCCTCTGGTGCTAGTGGTCCTTGTTCAACTGCAGCGATCTCGTCGTCGAGAAGAATCTGGTCGATCTCGGGCAGCGAAAAGCCGGTGATCTCAATCGGAGCGTCTTCGAGAATGAGTTCCTGAAGTTCGATCTTTAGGCTGTCGAGGTTCCAGTCTCCCTTTTCCTGCAGGCGGTTCATCGCGATACGCAGGAGCCGCCGCTCGGATGCCGAAAGATGACTGACGACGATGCAGGGCACGCGCGGCAGGCCGAGCAGCTTGGCGGCTTCAAGGCGAACGGCGCCGTCGACAAGGTTATTGTCGTGGTCGATTAGGATCGGGACGCTGAAGCCTAGGTGCGAGACGGCGGAGGCCGTCTCGCGAACGTGAGCGGGGTCCAGATCGCGCACGTTACGCGCGGGAACGATGACTTCAGGGGGCGCACGATCGACGAGCTGCAGTTTCGGTAACAGGTCGTTGCGAACGACGCCCGCCTGGGTGCCGGGGGCACTCAGGCGGGCGAGGTGTTCACGCCGTTGACGGCTCTTGGCCTTGAGCGGCTCGAGAACTCCGGAACCGTTTCGATTTGAATTTGGACGCATGAAAGAAGGCCTTTGCGGGTTGAAGAAGAAGAGGGAAGCAGCTGGCAGATTCATCACCTGAGCCAGAACTTGCGGTAGTGCATGCCGTAGCGGAGCGAGGTCTGCTGCGGCGGCGACTCCGGCGGAAAACGGCGGCGTCGATGCTGGCCGGCATGCATGCACGCCGTCTGCAGCTTGAGCAGGAACTGCGAGAGGGCGTCCGGCCAGTCATCACTGGGGCCGTACGGGAACGATCCGATGAGCCTTAGGAACTGATGTGCCCACTCGGCATGAGCCGGCAGAAGGACCCGACCCGCTTCGATCATGGGCGAGACGATTTCCATACGACGGAGCTTCGGGAGGCCGTTGTGAGTCTCAATCGTACCGACGTGATGGAAGTCGCGCTCTCGTAAGAGGCCCCAGATCCCTTTACCGGCTCCGATTGCCTCGATCAGGAACAGGTCGGGCTTCCAGGTCTTGTCGAGCTTCTCGATCCAGCGAAGAAGGTTCGGGTAGTCGTGTTGAACCTGCTCGCCGTGAACGAGATAGATGTCATCACCGACGACGTCGCAGACCAAGGCCGCACTGAAGTCACCGCCGTTCTCGGTGAATGCAGGATCGATACTGATGATGCGGTAGTCGTACTTCGGCAACTCCGTGTAGGTCCGGAACCAGGCAGGGTTGATCGGGCAGCCGCCGGTCTTGACAGGTGCCTGCATGTACTGCGCCTGGAAATGCACGTCGCCCTGCGCGTTCCGCAGCTCCTCGAGGATGACTTCCGAGAGCCGCTCCGGCTCCAGGAGCTCGCCTTCGCGGAACTGGTAGACCTCATCATCACCGAGATGGAACGTCATATCGGCCGGAGCCACGGCCGGAATATTGAGATGCACCGCATCCTTCCGGAGCCGCAACAAGAACGCCGTGAAGTCATCAACATGGAGCCGCTGCATGACGACGATGAGAACGCCGTCGGCTGGATTGCGCCACCGATTTGCGATCGCGCTCGCATAAAGCTCTTCGAGGTTTCGCCGTTCGGTTTCCGAGTGGGCGAGGCTGGCCTTCTGCGGGTCGTCGATGATGATGTAATCAAAACCGTGCCCGGTGATGCCGCCCTGCACGGAGAGGGCTCTGACTTCGCCGCCAGCCGTCGTTTCAAAAAGCGTCTCGGTGTCTTTCTCCTTGCTGATGCGGGTAGCCGGAGCCAAAGCCATGTACCACTTGCTTCGCAGGATCAGGCGGATCTTACGCAGCTGCGTCGAGGCGAGGGCTTCGTCGTAACAAATGATGGCGATCCGAAGCGACGGGTTGTGCATCAGCAGCCATGCCACAAACGAGATGCTGACCAGGTGCGTCTTCAGGGTTTTTGGCGGCTGATTGATGATCAGCCGCCGGCTCTCGCCACGAAAGCACCGCGTCAGTTCGTGGGCGATGGCCTTTTGATGCCAGTTCCTGGACAGCTTGGTTTGCGGTTCCAGGATCGTCATGGCCCGTAGGGCAAAGTAGAAGAGAGACTCGCGAAAGATCGCTGAGAGGACATAGACGTTATTCATCGTTCGATTCCCTGTATTGCCGGATGGTGTCTGCACGGAAGAGGTCGAGGATTTCGGCGTCCGCGGCGCCCCCGATTAGGTCCTCGGCAGCCTCTGTTTCGGGATTAGCCTCGGCCTTGTTCGCGAGCTGGATGAGCTGGGTTCGCGCCTTGGCGTCGCCACCCAGAGCGTCGGCGATGATCTTCTTGATCAGCGCCGTTTGCCGCGGAACGCGTCGGCGGCGGCCGCCTTCGGTCACCGCGATGCTCTGACTGAGTTCGTCGATGAGCACGGCTTTCAACGTCTTCGCGCGCCCCCTCTTGCCGCGCTTCCGCTTCGAGCCCGCGGGGTTGCCGCTCTGGCCTTTGCGAAACCGATGCGCGACTGGAGGCTTGCGATACCCAACATCGTAGAGCGTGTCGTCATCATCATCCGGGCGTTCAGGACGCCCTTCACGATCTCCGTTATGCATTCTGCGTGTCACTTCTTTCGTCTCCGTGGTCAGGCACGGCTTTCCCGTCGGAGCGACGCACAGCGCCGCCCCGCCAGAAACCCGGCCGGGTTAACGATCTTCCGGAAGACGAGCGCGGAACGACTTACCTGCCCCGCGCCGCGGAATTGTTTGCGGCGCTCATCTCGGAGCTAAGGTTCGGCTCCAGGGGATCGAAAATCAACGGAAGAAACATAACCTGGCACGTTTTCGCGCCAGCAATTACAATTGTCACAACGACAATTAAAGAGGCCCTTACGCCGAGGCCTGAGCCTTTAGTCCAGCAATCAGATGATCAGCGAAGCGCGCTGCCTTGACAGGAGTCGGTTTCTTGAGCGTGAGCTGAAAACGCCGGCCCTTGATCGCGAAAATGAGCTTGGCCTTCAAAGCGTTGATCTGGAGATACTCGCCGATGGACGCTCCATCGCTCGCATCCGGCAGTTTGTGTAGCCATTTTGCGGCAGGTACAGAGGCCAACCCCGGGTATTCGACCGCGAGCATACCGATCAAGCTGCCCATGACGAGGTCGAGCGCGCCCACCTTCTCGTCCTCGGGCACGCCGGCAACGCTAAGTGCAAATAGGATTCGTTCCACCAGCACGGGGTTGAGGTAGTAGTTAGCCGCAATTCTGTTGACCGCAATTCGGGCGAGTTCGGGATGTTTGTGGAAGGCGTCGAACACCGCCCGGAACAGATCTCGAAGATATGCCTCCCAGCTTTCCTTGGGCTGGAAGGGACGCGCAACGTTGCTCAAGGCGCTCCGAACCATCTCCGTTGCGATCTCATCAAGGCCTCCGGGAAAATAAGATTTGACCGTAGTTGGAAAGACTCCGAGAGCGCCAGCGATCCCAGTAACGGTAAAGGGCGAATTCGTTTCCAACAGCGCCAGACACTGCGTGATGATATCGGCGCGGGTCAGTCCGGCTTTTTCGCCCGGCTTGCGCTTTGGCTGTTTCGACATGACCAACGACCGTCCACGCTAAATTGTTACAACGACAATTAGTATTGTACGTATATCAATTCGCATTTGTACGCTAGCTCGGTTGATCAGAAGCCCAAAAGAATCCCCAGTAACAACGGACGCTGGTTCCCTGCACAGTCGATGCCTATTCGCTGCGCAAGTCGTAAAGAGTTCCCTGCCCCAACTACGACCGTAAAATTATTTAAGTATCGGAAACTATGGGACATTTGCTGGATACCTTTGACCGGCCGCGCGATCTTAGCCGCAATTTTCGCTGCTTCGGAGCGTAGTGCAGGGAATTCTTCTACGGAGACTGGTTCGCGGCAGACTGCCAGCGCAGCCATCAATTAAGTTATTGATATAAATTCATGTTTTATGATTTCCGCGCGCGTGCAGAAAAACGGTGCTTTTGACCCAAAGCGGCCGCTGGCAGCGGACATGAACTCAATCTCATCAAGAAGCCTTCAGAGAAAGCGGACGTCACCTGAATGGCGGAGGCGTGCACGTCTTTTCGCTGAATCATGTCTGCAATCGCTCTGATGCGGACGTAGCTACTCGGTGGCACGCGCCTTAAAACGTGCCACTCACGACGCGGACTTACGACGAATTCCGATTGAAAGCCTTGTCAACGTCGGTTTCTTCCCCTGCAGTGTGCGCGTCCTTATCAAGCAATACATCAGCGTATTCGGCCAGACGTTTCCATTCGGCAACTGGCGCTGGATGCCTGCCGTCAGGAATGAAGGTGGATTCCTCAACCATCTCCATCTTGTGGATGTAGCGCGGACAGTTGGAGAAGACAGTGCGGATATTGATCCGAATGATGAGTTCGGCTCCCGGATAGCGCTTGAGGAGGCGATCGTCCTTTGATGCTTCGGCGGTGCCGCTTATTCGTAACCGCGCTTGACGTTCAAAATCGATGAAGAGCAATGCGACGTGAGCATTTTCCGATAAATTGCCAACCGACAAAAACATTCCGTTTCCATCGTAACTCGGAAACGCAAGCGTTGATTCATCAAGCACCCCAACGAACCCTCGTGGTCCGCCTTTATACGAACAACTCGGACGTCCTTCGGCGTCGGCTGTCGCGAGAAAGAACATGTTCTGGTGCGCGATGAAGGCCGCATCTGATGCGGTGAGGGCGGGCTTTACACCTGTGTCGCGCAGACGGTCCGCCATCGCGCGGGCCTTGAATTCATCTTGCCACTCGCGGTGGCTGTCACGATAGAAATCGTTGACCGCTGCGAGCTTGGCGGGTCCATCGCGGTTGACATACGGCTGGAGGATTGCCGTGAGATTGTCCAGGCAAACAACCCAGTTTCGCTTATTCAAATCGCTCGCGAACGCGGTGCCGATTTTCTCGTGCGTAACGGTCAGTTCGGTCGAGTTCTCGCCGAGTGTGCGGAAGTCAGCGACAACTAATGAGGGCGATCCTTTAAGTGCTGAAGCTGGGCCGCTGTAGTTCCAGGTCATCGCCAGTCGGCGGTTAGGGATCACCTCGCAATATGATCCGCTGATTACGTAAACTTCACCGGCCGGATCCTGACCTTCGATGCTGTATTCTCCGCCCTCGCGAACATCGAGTGATACGGCATTGACGATACACGAGCCAGGCGCAAGCCATTGCGCAATCAAATCAGGCTCAGTCCAAGCCGAAAAAACGTCTGCGATGGGAGACTTAACGCGGCGAACCATCGCCAGGGATGGAAGCTTCCGCCGTCGATCACTTGCCATGACTGTGCTTGGCTCTACTGCGCAAAAGCTTCTCGAGTTTATCGAGGCTGCCGGACCAGAACTTTTCATAGGCGCCGAGCCACTGATAGGCTTCGTTCATTGGTGCCGTATTAAGATGACACATATGAATGCGGCCTTTGATCTCCCGATCAACCAGCCCGACTTTTTCAAGCGCCTTGATGTGCTTGGATATCGCGTTCAACGAAACTGGAAACGGCTCCAAAAGCTCCGTCACCGTATGAGGGCGTTCTGCAAGCAAGCCGATGATTGCCCTCCGTGTCGGATCGGACAGGGCGTAAAAAATCTCGCTGAGTCTTGTTTCGCGACGTTCAACCATCGGTGTGAATATAGATGAGGC
>Ga0256781_1000013_pt1 | contig 35436 bp, 42 predicted proteins | sample MC6MC0932MT_FD_186055 | JGI IMG/M metagenome (GOLD analysis project Ga0256781, IMG submission 186055) | Metatranscriptome of enriched soil aggregate microbial communities from Iowa State University, Ames, United States - MC6-MC0932-MT... | ecosystem: Environmental > Terrestrial > Soil >...
CACGTTTTGGAGCTGACGTGGGCGCGTGTGGATCTTGCAAGGCGGATTATCAATCTCGATGACCCGAACCGCTTCAAGACGCAGAAGGGCCGAGCGCGCGTACCGATCAACGAGACCGGATTCATTCATCTTGAGACGGCCGCCAAGGTGCGGACCTCTGATTTTGTCATTGAGGTTGACGGCCGCTCGATCAAAAGTATCCGCAATGGCGTCAAAGCCGCTGTAAGGCGCGCGGGACTCGATGGCGTCAGCCAGTACACGCTGCGCCACACGGCCGGCGTCTACATGGCTCAAGCTGGCGTACCGATGGAGCAGATCGCGGAGTTCATGGGCCACACGTCGATCGAGACGACGCGGAAACATTATGCAAGGTTTCACCCGGACTATTTACGGGGAGCAGCGAGCGCGTTGGAGATCAATTTCATCAGGAGCACGGCTGGTGCATTGGTACCACCCACCGTGAACGAAACAACGCCAAAAGATGAAGAAAAACAGGATCTGTCACTAACGTCGGAAGCATAAAATAACGTAGATTCAAAATGCCCTACTGATTTGTAATCAGGGGGTCGTAGGTTCAAATCCTACAGCCGGCACCAAATGAAATCAGATACTTACAACAACAACTGTTCGGAATTATCAGGGTATCGCGTGGGACAGATGTACCAAGTTTGCAAGTTCTGACGCCTTTTCGTGCCGACTGTACCATCAGCCGGAGGCCGACATGACGGAGACCGTTCGTTTCAACAATCGCGTATTTATGCTTTCCACGTGCATCACGTGTGGTGTCGAGTATGCAATGCCAGAAACGCTTTGGACCCACCAGAAAGACAACGGCGGCTACCACACTTGCCCCAATGGCCATTCTCAGGGCTGGGGGAAAGATACGTGCTCTGCGGCTGCGCTTCGGCGCGAGCGTGACCGTCTTGCACAGCAAATCGCCCAGAAGGACGATGAGCTCAAAAATCAACGCTACTTGCGCGAGGCGACAGAACGGCAGGTCGTCGCGGCCAAGGTCCAGATCACAAAGCTCAAGAAGCGGGCCAGCGCTGGCGTCTGCCCGTGCTGTAACCGGACGTTCGCCAATATGGCCGCGCACATGAAGACGAAGCACCCGGAGCTTGACGCCAACGTCGTAGATCTCGGAGCGGAAAAGGCCAAGCGCGCATGACGCTAAAATCTTTTAGCGACCCGCACGGGAACACCACCGAAGCTCGGCAAGCGTTGCTCGATAGGGCGACTGAGCGATCTCATCCGAAGCGGCACCGGACACAGAAACGGGCGAAAGTGCTCAGCAAGAAGAAGCGGCAGGCGGCGGAGCACAAACGTGCAGTGAATGACGCTCGACGAAGACATAAACTTGCTGCGGCGCGATCATACTGGCGCGGCGAGCGTGATGAGCATCCGAAGTAAAGCACACCCCTAGATAGGGAGAAGGATGGGAAAAACAATGACGGCGGAAACCAACATGCGCTGCGACCGATGCAAGTTCTGGTCGGATAAGGAGGTTGAGATCGGGTGGGAAGCAGAGATGATCGGATTTCGTGAATGTAGGGCGGTGCGCGAACGGTGGGCTATCCAGGACGGCGCCAACGATGGCGTGAAGTTTTATCCCGGAGATGACGATGCTGGCGAAGCTGCTTGGATCAAGAAACGCAACGATGCGCTGAGAGCGAGCCGCGCTTATGTCCAGGATGGTAGCGAATATCGGGCTGAACTTGTGACCGGCCCTGACTTCTTCTGTGCGCTGTTCCAGTCATCGTAGACGGCAATGCCCTTCGAGTTCGAGAGTTTCTCCAAGCTCGCCCACTACATCATTGCGGACAGGTGGATCACTGTTGTCTGCCGGGCGAACTGTAGAAACAGGAGAGTGTTGGACCTGAGGATCTTTGACCCGGAACTGACGGTCGCGGATTTGAGAAAGAAAACCTTCCGATGCACTATGTGTGGTTCGACAAAGACAGAGTTGGTTGTTGAGGATGAACGAGAGTGGCGGAAAAGGATCAAGAGGGGGCGATGATATATTTTTTACAAAACGGCGCAACAGTGAAGATCGGCTACGCTGCCGACGCTAATCTCAGAACGGACTATCTGCAAACAGGAAGCCCGCACAATATGGAGGTTCTTGGGACCATCGAAGGCGGCTACGAAGATGAGAACGAACTCCATCGCCGCTTCGCGCATTTGCACATCAGAGGCGAATGGTTCCGCTTGGAGAAAGAATTGATGTTCTTCATCTCTGACGTGCTGAACCCGGTAAGGTACGCAGATATTCGCGGAGATGGGAACGATCGCGCGCTCTCAATTGTGGGGGCGGAATCGGTTGAAGTTTCTCTTATGGATAATAGCATTTACGTGCACGTAGGATCGAAAAACGTATTCAGAGTGAAGCATGTCGAGCGGATCATCGTAGACGATTTACGTTTCGACAGAGTGAGGAACAATGAGCGATCTTAAATACAGGATTGAAATTGCACCGCTTTCGGCGAAAGATGGCGGCGGTTTCCTCGCGACCGTTCCAGATCTTCCCGGCTGCATGAGCGATGGCGAGACGCCAATGGAAGCCGCGTTAAACGTGCAGGATGCGATTGCATGCTGGATCGAGGAAGCCCGCGACATGGGGCGGCCAATCCCTCAACCGTAACCATTAAAATGGAAATGGCCCGGATGTTCCCGCATCCGGGCCGAGAGACAACAACGGACCGCTCGCCAGAACAAATCCGTTGTAGGAACCTGCATACGCCGAACAGTCGAGAACGTCAATACGTAAACGTATAAATCTCTTTGTATCACAACGTCTTAGACCCCAAGAGACATGTGGTCTCCAAACGCAAAAAGCGCCGCCGCCGATCCCACCGAGAGGGGACCAGCGGCGGCATACCCGACTAGAGGCGCGGAGCGGGGGTGCGCAGGCCTCTAGCGGGATTTCATATGAATTTTGGCACGATAAAAACCACAGCAATCAAGAAGCTGGCGCCGACCATCGACATGCGGATCATTCTCTGCCCGAGACCGAGTGTTGCGAAAGCTCGTTGACCCAGCTTGGTACGTGGATGCCAACCGCCGCTGCCGTCGTCATTAGCATGAGGATGAGGGGCCAGATTTCCTTTATGACCTGCACCCATTCCAGGATGGTCGAGGATGAGCTTTTTCTTTCCTCCTTGTTCAACCGGACGAGATGCCGGCCGTGGGCGTCCAGCGTGCGCTTGTGCTCTTTCAACGTCTCCCGCACCTCGTGGTGAAACTCCTTGCCGTCCTCCAATCGCTGTTCGATCCGGCCGTTCGATTCCTTGAGGTCGAACAGGGTTTGAAGCATGAGCGTCTGAGGGTCGATCTGATAGCCGTTCTGCATCTTCTCTCAGCCTCAGATAACCAGCTTCAATGTCCGCATAAGAAGCCATCCCGTTTCCTCCTTACGGTAGGTTGAACCATGAGGAAGATGACGCGGGTTTACGGGCAGGCTTTCGAGCAACCGTTTTCTTTGGAATAGATCCCGTGGTGATCTTGGCGGGCTCTGGTTTGGCCTCTACTGCTTTGAGGCGGCTATCGAGCTGATGCTGTGCAGCGTCCAGCGCCTCGATATGCTGCGACATGGTTTTCATGTCGGCTCGGAGAAGGCTCTCACGTTCGGTCAGCATCTTGTTGGCTTCCGATGCCGTGACGTAGTTTGGCGCGTGATACCGGCTCGCCATGCCGCACAGCAGGCCCGTCAGAAGAATGACGCCAACAACGGCCTTGGTCTTCCATGACGTATTCCAAGCCCATGCCCAGGCGGATTTGAGCCAGCCACGTGCGTTCTTCGCGTCGGCCAGTACTTCGGTTTCGGCCTGTTCGATTGCTTCGTTCATGTCTTACCCCTTCGGATTCTGTTTTGTGCACACCGCTTCACGCGCAACATTGTTTCCGAGAATCTGATCAGCGGTGCTCTTTGTCAGCACGTCCGCTTTCTTGATGCGGATGTCCTGCCAAGCACCCGGATTGTCCCGCGTGCCGTCACCGCACAGACTTGCAGTCATCACAATATCTTTGGCGCAACCGCTTAAGGCTATCGCTGCCAGCAACGGTAGACCGAGCCTTGAGACCTTTTTCATTGAGTGCCTTTGCCCCCTCGTTCACGTTGGCAATCGTCGATTGGTGTTCCTCCTTGCGGACCCTATGATCATGCGCCACGAGCCAGATACCGAACGCCCCGGCAGCCGCCACAACGCCCGCAACGATGCGCCCAATGGGCGTAAGAATGAGATCGAGAAGCCACCCCATTACGTGCTCCTTTTCGGCCAGAGCGCCACGGCTCCGATAAAGACGATCATCAGAATGAGCCAAGCCGGGTTCGCCATGAGGAAGCCGCCGAACTCGGAAAGCTGACCCGAGATGCCGCGGAACCGCCCCCCCATTTCGGAGACGTGCTCCACTTGTGAGAGTGCCGCGTCGATCTTCGGCTGAGCCTCAGCGATCCTCGGACCGATGGTTGAGACGTGCTCAACAACAGCCTGCGGTGCCGACATGAACGATTGCGAGACCGTGTGGATGCCTTCGGTCGCGGTGACAGAAAGTGCCGTGGCCGTCGTGTATTCTTGTGCTCCGACTGCCTTCGCCACGTCTGCCGCGTGGCCGTCGTATTCGCCCCAGAGCTTCCATGCTCGTGCGAAACCAGTCCGTCGATTGTCCATCCCGTTCGGCGTGACGTTGCTGTCTGCCGACCCGGTGTTGATCGCCTTGGCGATTTTCAGGATGTCGTTTTCATCAGCCCACTTGTTGCAGTCCTGATTGGTCCATTCGAGAACAGCGAACTGCAGTGTGATGACAGGATCGTCCAGAGTGTTCGGGCCAGCCGTGATGCCGAGCTGCTTGCTGTATTCCTCAACCGCCGAACGGCCTGTAGTCTGGATCCAGCCGCCGCCCCTGAAATCGTACCCGTCCGATGAGCCCGCACGGTTGCCCATCCGCCCGTTGTAGGTCTTGTTCGCCAAGCCCCGAGGATTGCGCAGGAACGTCTTCGCCTGACTGTCCGGCATATGCCCAAAGCGAGACGGCCACGCCCTCCTAAGCGCGCCCAGGGTCGTGTAGTAGAGGTTTTCACGAAGGTCTTTGAAGCCGCCCGTTTCGGCGTAAACGGTCCCGGCAAAGTGGCACCAGCGAAGCTCTGTTTCGAGGATGCCATGTTGCCCAAGGAACTCAAGATTCCCGAACAGAGCCTCGGTGTAAGCCGCAGGGCATTTGGGCGCGAACTTCCCCCACGCCTCACGAGTGAGTGTGATCATCTATTCCCCCGATGTGATGTGGAATCCGACGCGCCCTATCTCTCAGGACATGGCGCGGAAAATTGAGTTGAGCGACATATCAGTGGAATACGTCGCAAGAGGTCAGAAACGACGACAGATCAGAGCTTCGCGAACGTGCCCGGTATCTGGCAGCGGTATTTCGCAACTCGCCAGTTTGGATGCGAACGCTCCCATTCGGTGATCTGCATCTGTGCCCCGATCCCGATCTGACATTGGAGCAACGACACTTCAGCAAAGGTAAGTGAGAAATCCCGACATTGGGCGCCTAAGCAAGCAATGAAGGCTAGTTCGATCATGGTGCGGTCCCCCCGCTACGCGCACGCCTGCTATCACCCCATTTCCTCTGGGAATGTGGACGTTCGGAACATCAACGATGAGACAGATTACTCGGCCGCGACGGGAGCTTGTTTGTTCAGTCGCAGTCTCGCAAAGATGCGCTTGCCCAACCATTCGCCGGGCTGTTCAATGATGCGATAGGTGCCATACGCGATGGCTGTCGTCACGGCGAGCACCAGCACAAAGCACGCCGAATACTTCAACCCGACCGGCAGAGCGATCCCATAAATGCGGTGCAGTTCGCTCATCAGCCAGAAGATGACGACGGTATGCCATAGGTACACAGAGTAGCTGATCTTGCCGTAAAACCTCAGCGCGCGCGCCCGCATGATGCGGAAATCATATAGACCCGCTCCAATCAGGATCAGCCCGTAAGCCGCCGCATCCACTGCGCACCACGGCGAGAAGACCAGCCTTGGGATGACGTAGCTCCTCACCAGAAGGATCGTGACGCCCGCAGCAAGTGCGGCTAAGCCCCATTTCTCGCGGTGCGGACTGTTCTTCCCCTTCTCCCAAAGGACGAAGCTCAACATGCCGATTAGGAATGTGGGCAAGAAGGTCAGGATCGACCGCAGATGGTAGGCTCGCATTGCCGGATCATCGGCGCGGTATTGCCAGAAGCTCAAACTGATGGCGACACCGACAAGAACGAAAACCGAGAGCCGCGACAGTTTCAACCCTGACGCCGCGTAGATTGCTGGAAACGCGATGTAGAACAGAACTTCGGCTCCGACCGTCCAGCCCGCCCACGCCAAGCTCGCCGCGAACGCAGGCGAGAGATTGAACAGCAGACTCAGTGATGCGAGCAACGATTGCGGGTCGACGTTTCCGTGAACTCGCCAAACTTGATAACCGACCAGCACATAAAACAGCGGCGCTATACGGAAGAACCGGCTGACCGCAAAGCTCAACAACGGCTGCCTCGTCGCCTCATGCCTCGGCATTGTGAAGCACAGCGAAAACGCACTCACGACAAAGAACAGGACAACGCCGCTATAGCCGAACTGAATGACCGGCCCGATATAATCCGGCGCCGCGAGCGGTGGCTGCGGTGACATGATGACGTGATAGGCGAGCACATAGATCGCGGCGAGCCCACGAAGCCCGTCAAGAAACGCCAATCTATTCTTTGAATTGCCTGTCATTCCCCCGCTCCCCGACGCGGAATATGAGTCCTGCGGGGATGAGGATCAAGTCCTTAGTGTGTCTCAAGGGCCTTTATCCGCGCCTCGTGGTCCTTCATTTTGGCCCACATGGCAGCGGAAACAATCGCAAGCATTTCTATCGCCAGCCATTTCCGGCTGAACATCTCGCCAATGCATTCGCTGTTGTGTTCCCAATTCTGGCGCGTCGGCATTCCCGGTAAGGCTTCGTCCGCGAGCATCTTTGCGAAATACTGATCAGGATCGCGCGGGTCGAAACCATCATCGATCATCGCCTTGAACGTGTGCGCGATCTTGTGATGCCGCTTGATCGGTCGCGCAGGCATCACGACCGTCTCGAAGACGGGTTGTTCTATGGCATAAAGTCCATTTCCTTTTTCGTCATAGACGGGGAGGAAGTCTACCGCCTGCCGCTTGACCTGCTTGCGCACCTTCTTGGCAACAAGGCCGAACGCGGTTTCTTCGTGCTCGGTTTCAACAGCTTCGACTTCTTCCATAACCGGAACGTAATCGATCTTTTCAGGCTCCACCTGATCTGGAACCAGCGCATCCCATTTGTCGAGATCTACCGTCTTCGACTCTCGAAACTCTTTGGCGAGCGCCATGCACGTCAAAAGCGTGTTGTCATCATAGACAGCGCCAAAATTGATCGTGTTGTTGCCTTTATCGAAACCCGTTGCAGATGGATGATAACATCCTTCCTTTATTTGAAACCTGGTTGCTGCGCCAAATGAACCATTGCGCGTTCTAAGTTGAAAATATCCACGCTCAGAACCCGCGACGTTCGAGCCGACAAAATAGACAATATCGCAATAAGTGACATCGACGCCACTCGAATTGTATCCGTGTGCCTGAAACCCGCCAACGAGGGCATCTTGGGGGGCGGGGTTTGTGCTGTTGGCTTGGATAATAAGCGGCGCGGAAGTATTCTGAAGCCATAGATTGGCCGCGAGCGTTTGTTGTCCCGACCAAGTGTTTTCTCCATCGAGCAAGGGTACCGTGTTGCCACTCGTGCCGGTGTTTTTCTGTGCCGCAGTGCCCAGCACCGGTAGCAGCGGCAGTCCGCTGGCCCTCAGATACTTCGTGCATTTCCAGTTGCCATCGGCATCTGACGAAAACTCCGCTTCGTCTCCCGCTGCTGTGGTGATGTTGGCACCACCAGGCAGGATCAGAGACGTTGCATTGTGCGTGAGGATCAACGCGGTTGCGAACCGCACGCGCCGGAGCTTGTCGGTGCTCGTGCCGAAGGACGTAATCGTCGTCGTGCCGGTGATGTTGACGAGAGGCGTTGTCGCCGCGCCAATATCGCATGTGGACGCGCTTGCAACATCCGTCGAGGTCCAAACCGAGGCCGCGAGATCGCCGGTAAAGTCGAAATCTTCGCCAAGCGGTGTGATGTAAACCTCAGCAACGCCGCTGGTGATGTTGATCTCGGAGTCGCCATTTGTGCTTTTCAGCGCCCCGCGTGTCAGGGTCGCGCCAGATGCGCCATACGTTCCACGCCCAACTTCAGTATTCGATCCGTCCTTGATGCCATAGCTGACTTCATCACCGTCCTGCACGCCAGCATCAGCAAACGACAGATAGCCAGTAATGGCTGATCCCAGCGTCAGTGTTCCCGTTCCCAGCGTCGCTGTGTTGACGCGGGCAAGGTTGTAGAGCTTAACAGTTGTCATCTATGATCCCCGCGCGCATGGCTTCGATTGCGAAGTGTCGCCACTCGCATTCCCATTCCTCAGTTTTTGTCGTGGTGTTAGCGTCCGGCGATCAGCGCCAGATCGGCCAGGCTCAACGGTTGATCGTCATCCGACGCCGATTGCACAACCGGTGGAGCGCCGCTGTAGAGAACTTGTCCGGTCTTGGCGTGTTTGACGTTGCCCGTGCCGAGCGCCATGTAGGATGGCTTGCCGCCGCCCTCGAACTTGTTCGGGTATTTCACTGCGTCGTAACCGTTGGAGACAAGCCAGTCGCGAACCGCTGCATTCTGTTCGGCCTGCGGTTTTCCTGAGATGTCGTCGATCAGGCTTGGCGGTGCAATCCCGTCTTTGACGAGCTGCCTAGCGAGGGGCAGGCCGGAATAGTTCGGCGTCACGTCGCGGCTGATCGCGGCCGGGTTCTGAATATCCATCTCAACCGGGATATTGCGATACTTCATGTAGGAAATCGGATTGCCGTTGGCACGGATGTAGGCGCGGTTATTGGCGGTTCCCTTGTCTCCGAAGTGAAATCCGACTTCATTGGTGAAAGCGGGATCGAATTTATCGAAACTGGCGTTTGTTGCGTGGAAGGCTTGGACCGGAGGCGCTTCGGCTCCGGCAACGGCGGCGCCTGCTATGGAAGGCTTGCCGGTGTCGGAGAATAAAGTTTCGCCAGTTAGGGGCGATGTGACTGTGCCGCGCTTTAGAGCGGCATACGTATTCCCAGGGGTGTGGTCTCCAAATGCAAACGCGGAATCTAAGATGTTGTTGAGGATCAATCCGTCATGTCCTCGGTCCCGCGCTATCTGAGCAAGCTGATCACTTGTGGCCCACGTCTTATTCTCAAACGGTATGCGATCCCATTGAGCGCCGCCCGCATCAACGGTCATTGGATTCGAGAAGTTGAAATCTGCTGGCGCTACCGCTTGTCGACCGCCAACCTCCTCAATGCGCGGGGCAACAATCTTATCAATGTCCCCATTGGGGCGAAGGCCCGCATAAGTGTTTGCGACCTCAGGGGCTGAACTTCCCCAGAAGGTGCGATGATCTTCGGGCGGCAGGACGTGTTCCGGCTTGATGCCACCTCTATACCCTCTGAGCTGTGTATTCCCCTCCGCTCCAACTATTGCACTTCCCATCAATGACGGACGGCCGGTGTCGGAATAAAGGGTTTCGCCCGTCGTTGCGGATCGGATCGAGCCCGGCTTAAAGACGTTCGTGACGTTCATGTTGCCGGATTTGCCCGGAACATCCATCGCAGCGCCGCTGTAGCCTTGGTCCATCAGGGCTTGGATTGTTGCGGCTTGATCGGGAGCGGCCGCGCGCGCAGAAAGGTAATCGTCATATGTCGCAATTGGGCCTGACACATCCACCGGCATGATGCGCGGGTTGGGGCCGTTGTTCGCCCACGGCAAGGTTGTGTCAGCCTCTTTCGAGAGATAGACGCCGGGTCCAAGCGATCCTTTTGGGCTTGGCGTGAAGGTTGCGAAATCCTCAGGGACTCCGGTGCCATGATACATGCGGGCGGCTGGCAGGGCTTCCGGTGCTGCGCGTGCAGCCGCACCTTCCATCAGCCGTGCCGGGTTCAACGCATTCCCGCCATACATTGAGAGAATGCCGGTCAACACGTCCTGCTGGTTCTGTGGGTTCTCCGGATTCGGGATTGCGATATTGCCGTTTTCATCGACTGAGTTTTCTGCCAGCCGTTGCAGGGCGCTAATGGGCTCTGTTACCGCGCCGACCAGCATCTTTGCCGGGCTTTCCGCGATGTTCAGGAGAGATTCGCCCAAGCTCGGCTGAGGTTGCGGCGCGTGCATTTCATAAATGCGCCGGCCGTTGGCATCGTAGGGGTTGCCCTGCTCATCGCGATAGACAACAGATCCGACGTTGGCGAGATCGGGCGCCGCTGGCGCTTCCCCCCATCCCTTCGGGTTTTCAGCCGCAAGATCGAGAAGGGTCTTAGCGGCCATATCCGACCTCAAAAAGAGCGTTGTCCTGGCTCATCGGTTCCGGCTTGCGGCTATCGACGGCGACTTCATAGAGTGTGATTTCGGGGGGTGCGGGCTGTTGATCGGACGGTTTCCATTTGCCGTTCGCATGGCGGGACTGGTAAAAGGAGTGATGCTGTTTCGACGAAGACGACATTTCCTATCCCCGATGGACCGCTTCCGCTTGTGGCTCGGCCGCTCGCCAAGAATCCTGGCGGTGCTGATCTTCCTGACGACGACCCTGGTTATGACCGCCCTTGGTTGGTGGATGATGTGGGCGCGCGAACACCACCGATGGGATCACATCGCGATATTCTTGATCGGCGTCGTGGTCTTATGCTTGTCGCGGCGTTATTGGGACCGGGATTGAACATCGGCCTGGCCGATTGCGCCGGCAAAGGGTGCGAGGTTCGGACGTTGCGGTCTGGCGATTCGACTTACAGCCTGCTTTGCCGCCGCTGCATTCCAAGCATTGCCGATACCCGTCCGTTCGAACACCGCCCTTGCGGGTGTTCCAATCCCGAATGAGTCCAACAGCTTCAAGAGGCTGTCTTTCGCGAACTGAGCTGCGGAATAGCCTGATCCCGAAGCGTTCGGAGGCTTATACGATACCGCAGATAGCGCCTGCACAAACTCGCGCATCTGCCGGACCTCAAGGGGAGCATACAGCGTTTTCATCAAGTCGCCCTGACCTTGAAAGGCGCTCTTGATGTTGTTCAAGATTGCTGTCGGTCCAAGCATTTCGCCGTTGCGCCCGGTCACAAGCCTTGTCCAATGCGCCAGCCGTATGTCATTCCATGCCTGCGCTGCATCTTCTGGCGTGGCGAACCGATCAAGCGCCGTCTTGATGTTCTTTAGTGTGCTGATCGTTCCCGGCGATACGGATTTCGATCCATGCGACCCAAGAAGCGTGTTGATGACGCTTTCGCCGCTGTCGAGTTTCGACGTGTCGAGAAGTTTTGCGAGGCGTTGACCAGCCGGGGAGACTTTGCCATCGGCGGTCTTTGGATTGAAAATTTCTCGCACATCACGCGAAAAGCCGCGCGCCTTCGCCAACTGCAACGCCGTCGCCGGATCGCCATTGAGCAAGCCCTGTTCGGCGGCTTCGCTCAACCAATCATTATACGAGTGGTAGATCGCTTTTGCGGCGGCACGATCTGTGTTTGTGGACGCATCGTCGACCATCATGCCAAGCGCCTTGCGAACGCTATCAACATCGCGGGCGCCTTCCAGGCCAAGGGAACTATGAAGGGCGGTGTTTGGCTTGCGGCCAGCCATGAAGTCGTTGAGATAGCCCCACATCTTGTAGGCTGCCGGCGTGTTTTCTGGGCTAATGACGTTTGCAAATGGTTCTATGCTGGATTTGAGATTGTCTTTGAGAAGCGGCCCGCCAGCCATTTCGATCGTGCTCTGCTTGACGCCCGTTAGCGGTGTCATAGCGTCCGGAGTTTCGGTTCTGACAGACCTCGGCGTCAAAGGCTCGTCGGGCCAGAGTGCAGACTCTTGCTTGCGGGCCGCCTCGCGCGCATCAATCAAAGTGTCTCGGACATTGTTACCCAATGTGGATGGCATACGATCATGCGCGCTGCCTCCGGGTTGGCGGGTCGGATTGATCTGCTCGCCTATACCTTGCCGGGGTGCGCTTGGCCCTGCGGGCGGGATTGGGTTTGCCATATCTTGTCCGAGCGCCGCCGTTCGGATGGCGTCCTGCTGCGTCTGGTCGAAGCCGCGCATCGTATCTTGTGCGCTTTCACCGTAGAGGCGCCGACGCATCCCTTCCTCTTGCGTCAGCAGGTAAGGGTCTTTGGTGATCTGGCCTTTGGTCGCAGGGATGCCGAACCGATCGAGCCCCGCCTGTGTTGCGGCCTGCGCAGGATCGCCGGAGGTGGCAAGAGATTTCGCGAACGATTGCGCAAAGTCCGGTGTGATGTCGGACGGATCAAGCCCGGCTTGGCGCGCGGCTTCGATGCCCTTCGCCGTCAATTGTCCGGTAGTCCGATCGATCAAGCCTGGAACGGTAACGAACTTGCGCCAGAGCGCCGCCCCCGTGCTCGCCAGCGGCTCTGCGGCCGCTCCAAAGCCTCCCACAATCGCGGCCTTGGTCGGGTCGATACCCTGTTCTGATCCCTGCGCCGTCGTCGCGACATCGCCGGCAATGCTCGTTCCGGCATTGCCGGCGAATTGACCAAGCATCCGAAGTCCGACGCCCGCTCCTTTCAGAGCCGTGCCCGTTACGCCACCAACTGCAAGATAGGGCAAAGATCCATAACCCGCCCGCGCCACGTCCTGAAGGTCAAGGCCGGGCTTGTTCAGATAGCCGATCTGCTCTTGGCCGTCCGGTCCGCGCGTCACGAAAATATCGTAACCGTTGGCGTCTTTCTCCCGGCGAATGAACTTGTCGCCAAGGTTTTTCTGGATGATGTCGCCCATCGCTGCGTCATCGGCGCCGAACGTGGCGGCTGAGGCAGTAGGCCCGCGAAGCTCATTCGGGAACTGATCGAAAACAGTTCCCACATCCTTGAACCGCTGATCCTGTTTGCCCTCGATGTCCTGCACGCGCCGTCCGAGCCACGTTGAGGCATCAGGCGTCGCATTGGGATCGGGCGCGTTCGATGGCGCAGCGGCGCTGTCGCCGCCAACACCGGCCGCAGCCTTGAAGTAATCGACGACTGGAACAATGCTTGCTTCCTGCGGCGCGGACCGTTCCGGCAAAGCAACGGCGGGCGGCTGAGGCTGCGCCGCCTGTTGTGGCGTTCTCAGATTGGCAAAGTCGTCATAGCGCGGACCAATGCCGCCCTTGAGCCCGCCTTGTGGCGCGGGTGCGTCAGGCTGACGGCGCTGTTCCTGATCAGGCTGGCCGATGCCGGTTGCGAGCGCGAAGTAATCGGTCAAATTCCGAACTCCTGCTTGATCTTCTTTGTTACGGTCTGATCGAGCTGCATCGGGGATGCCTTCGGGAACTGCTGTTGAAGCTGCTGACGAAGCTGCTGGCCGCGCTGATTGATGATCTGTGGCATGTCATTGACGGCAATTCCCGCTTCCCACGGCTTGCCCTGGAAGCCCTGAGATCGGAGATAGTTTTGCCGTGCAAACGCGGCTTTCTGCCAGGCAATGGAATTATCCAGCTTGGCTTCGAACTCAGGCGGGGAGTCGCCGTCTCCGATTCCCTGTCCGGGGTTCGGCAAGACTTGAAGCTGGCGCTCCATTTCCTGCGGCGTGACAGCGACGCCCGACATGGCTTTCAGGGTATCGTTCACGACCTTGAACGACGACTGCCGGAAAGTCGTATAGTTCTTCAGATCCTGCGCATCTTCCGGCTTGATATTGCCGAGTTTTGAGACGAGGCCGTTCCAGGCATAGCCAAGCCGGTTCTGGATATTGAGGAACTTCGGATCGTAAGACTTCTTGATGTTGTCGAGCGCGGCGATCTGGTTGACGGTCGCCACACTATCTTTGTCGTTCTGATTGGCGCCGGTCTGGCCGAGCTTCTGCTGGCCGCCAGAGGCCGCATCGATCATCATCTTGCCAAATTCGCCACGGCCTCGTGCCGCCGACAAAGCGCCGATCGTGCGGGCTTGGTCGCGGCTCATGGGACCGAGCGGGGTTTGCACGATCTCATTGCCGGGGAGTGAATAGACGGCTCCCGGTGACTGCGGCTGAGGCGTTGGGGCCGGAGTCTCTGGCGTTGATGTCTCATTGCCCGTTAGAACGACGCCAGGGGCAGGCTGCGGCGGCTGGCCCGGTGTGATGGTGACATTGCTGGCCGGTTGCAGCATCGGCTGCTGCGGTGCTCCCTCGTATGATTGCGGCTGGAATGTCGCCGGCGGCTGCGATCGTGTGGGAGCGGCTGTCTGTCCCGGTTGCGGATTGAGTTTGCTGGCGAGGAACGTCGCGAGCGGATCGTCGGCTTTCTGCCGCGCAGCCTCGGCCTGCGCCCGCGCCAGATCGATCGAGGCTCGGTCCTTCTCAAGACCCAGCTTCTGCGCTTCCAGATCGTTGGGGTCTTGATACCCCTTGTAACCTTGCGCTTCTGAAATCCCGTGCGAGAACACCGCATCCGGGTTTGAGGTATCAATCCCGTCCGCCTCAAACGCCGACTTCATTTTTGGATCAAGCGCGAACATGCGATTGAGAATGGCGCCCTTGCGGTTCGGGTCAGTTTCGCTCAAGCCGATCTGCGACAGGCCACCGACGCGGTTGACCAGCACCGCCTGATCCTGTGCTGCATTGCGTTTCTGCGTTGCGGCGGTGTTCTGAAGCGTTAGCCCCTGATTCAAATACCCGGCGTTGAACAGTTCGTTCTCGGCTCCCGATGTGTCACCGGCCGCGAGCTTGGCGCCGGCCGCTTGCCGGATGGCAAGGTCTTTCGCCTCTTTGTTGGACTTGGCGAGCGCATCCAGTCCTTCACTGACGGGAGACAAATCGATCGGCCGACGTGTGGGATAACGCGCGAGCGGGAGCAATGCCACGGTTGTCGTCTCCTTATTTCAAGGAAAAGGCTTTGAGGCCGACGCCTGCCGCCTGTGCCAGATCGTTGATGATGCCGCTATTTGCCCGGCTGTCTGCCAAGGCATTGCCCAAACCGATACGGTTCGATGCGTCCTGATCGCCGGAGTTCAGTGCGATGTTGGCGAGGGCATTGCCCTGCCCAAGTTGCAGGTTGGAAATGCCGGTTCCCTTGTTGACCTCAAGCCCCGAAACCTGATTGGCGTGATTGGTTGAAAGGTTGGCTGAATCCTTGCCGAAACCCGTTTGCAATCCAGCGACGTTGTTGCCGGTGTTCGTTGCGATATCCGCGAGTGAGCTTCCGGTGTTGGTTTCGAGGTTGGCGATATTGCCGTAGACGCTTGCCGTTTGGGCGCCGGCGTTCTGTTCGCGTCCGGCGAGGTTATCGGCCGCCTGCAATCCTCTGGTGGCGACGTTGTTCAGGCGTTCGAGGTAATTGTTGAGATCGGTCGAGCCGCGCTCCAACTGCGCCCGCGACAGAGCGAGGTCCGTCCGTCCAGAAGTCTTCATGCCATTGGCGTTGGCCGCTGCGATGATGGCCTTGTTCGCCAGTTCGTCGTTATATTCGCGAAAGGGATCATTGGCGGCATAGTTGTCATAGAAGGCTGCGGCGTCTTCGGGGGAGCCTGTTAGCCCAAGAGCGGTATTGTAAAGATCGTTCGCCTTGGTGCCGCTGTCGATGTAGGGCTGCGCCAGGTTCCGTCCCGCCGCCGTAGCAGCATCAATCGCGGTGTTGGCGTTGCCGTAGGCGGTTCGCGCCGCGTCCGCGCCCTGATTGACATAGTTGGTGGCGCTGGTCTCTGCATCCCGAAGCGTCTGGGTGGAATCCGCGAGACCTTTCGTCAGTGCATCGAGGCTGGTGTCATAACCTTGGTTCGCCGTGTCGATGGCGGAATCATACCCGGACCCCAGCGTGCCGATAGCCTCTCCTGTCGATTGGGTAATCTGGCCTTTTGCTTCCGCACGTGCCGCATCGAGGCGTTTCTGAGCCGCCGCCTGCGCACGTCGTAATTCATCACGCGCGCCGGAATCATCGCCAAACAGCGTCGAGAAAAGACCCATGATGCCCTCTGAAGATTAGTAGTCGAATGCGCCGACGAGTGCGTTGACCTTGATCGTTGTCCCGCGATACGTGCGCGTATTGGTCAAGCGCGGGACTTTACGCTTGGCGGTCAGAACGAGCTTCCCGCCAGAGATCGCGATGTCAAAGAACAGTGTTGCTGCCAACTGGCTGACGTTCCCAGATTGCTCCTGATAGCGTGAGCCACGCATCGGTAAGTTCTGGAAGTAGACGACGTTCGTTCCGCCCAAGGACCGTGTTTGCCCATCGAACGTCACGAGTCCCAGAACATCCGTGGCATTTGGGTGAACGCTGCCAAGGTCATAGGTCAACGTCTCATTGAGGTAGGAGGTTAGGCTGGTGACTGTGCTTGACGGGATCGTCACCGTCTTGTTCAGGATCGCATTTGAGATCAGGAACATATTGCGGTCGGTATCGAGCACGTTGCCGAACGTGATCCGCCCCGATCCGGCATCGAGGGCCGGAGATGCTGCTGGCATGGCGGCGGACATTTTCTGGAGCGAGGCAGCGGAAGAATCCGTCCCAGGCCAGCTCCATCCAATGTCATCAGTCGTCGATAGCGTGCGCTTGCTGGTGAGGTTGTAGCCGTTGACGTTAAAGACGTAGCCGAGAGCGTGTGTCGTCGAACTCGACGGGTATCTTCCAATGTCGATGCTCAGCGACCGGCCGCGATAGATCGGAACGGCGCCGCTCGTGTCCTTGTAGAAGTACCCGTAATTGGTATCGAACCGGCCGCAACGTAGCCGCGAACCTGAAGCTTCAAACCCGGAATTGAGCGGCGGCCGGACGAGGTTCCCGCTTCCGTCCAGCCCCATGTTGCAGACATAGACAGTATAATTGTAGACCGGACCCGATGAGGGGCGAAAGTTGCCGCCATTGATTTCCGTATAGAGGTAAACGTTGGTCGCGTCGGCGTAGACGTTGAAAACGTGATAGCCCTGATCTGACCCGCTTGGAATATTGAAGTAAGAATCCCCAGCAAGCGGCAGATTGTGTCCGTCAACAGTCAGATAGCCTATAACGATCGGTGTGTAGCTGAGACCGTGCGCAAAGAGTGTTCTTCGATACTTGTAGGGCGCAACATCTGGCGGTGGCGTTTCTTGCAAAACCCATCCGCCAGCGTTTACATAGAACGGGACGCTTCCGGTTTTGGCTGAGACAATCCCGAGGTAATCAACGTCCGGATGCCCGGCCCATTTCCAGTCACCGAAATTCGCCAGAGGATCAGCGAATGACGAGTCGGCTATATTGGCCGCTGTATCTCCCGGATCGGTGTTGATCATAATCGCGGCACGGCTGGTGTTGCCGTCAACCACAAGCCTCGGGGGCGCCATCTAGGGCTTCATCACGAAGGTATTGGCGCTGGCGTTCAGGTCGAACTTACCGTCTGTCCGATACAGTCTCATGTTGGGCAGATCGAACTTCAACGTGCCTGCTGGATTCTGGATAAGCCCGGCCGTGACCGTCCCGAGGTTCGCCGTGATCGCTGAAAGCGTCGTGGCGACGATCTTGTCGGCGGTGATCGTATCATCCACGATCAGATTGCCATTGATCCCGACCGAGGCGATGCCGTTGACCAGCCCGGCAATGAACGCCTGTATCGTCGTGCCGTTTGCTGTCGGATGTACGATAACGAAGTGATCCGCCAGAATGGCAAAGGTCGTCAGGTTGTCGAGGCCGGAATTAAGCTCTAACCCTGTTACCCGACCGTTATTGTTGACATTGACGCCCCACTTCGCCTGCACGCCGTTGATCGAGATCGTCTGTTCTGTGACCGTTGTCGTGAGATCGTTGACCTGGCTTGTTACCGTCGAGATGTTCGTCGCGTTGACGCCATCACCGGCAACACGGGCGCTTGCTTCACTCGTGATCGCGGCATTGAGTGTGCTGTCGGCGGTCTGGTAATTCGTCTCAACCGTATCGATGCGATCCGACAAGCCACCATCGGCACTGGCCCTGGCCGTTGCTTCGCTCGATATGTTCGATTGCAGGGTGAAGTCGGCGGCCTGATAGTCGGACTCGATATTATCAATCCGGGTCGTCAGCGCCCCGTCCGCACTGGCCCTGGCCGTTTGCTCGCTCTGGATTTGTGATGTGAACGAGGCTTCAAGCAGATCATCGGCCGACTGGTAGTTGGCCGAGATGGTATCGATCTGACTGGCAAGCGCCGCGTCTTCATCGGCCCTGACTGTCTGTTCCTGCTCGATCGCTGCGTTGATCGTGTCGATGTTCGTCGCTTGCGCCGCCAGCTTCTTTGAATTGTCGTTGGTGACTTCGAGAAGCGGCTTGATCCACTTCCACCAATTCGGAGTCCACCGCCTGTAGCGGTCGATAATCGGCTCAGATTGGCTCGGCAGCGCGATTTGAGGGACCGGGGTTGATCCGTCTGCCATCAGCCTTGCACGCTCCTGGCGTCAATTGTGAGCTGCATCAGACCCTTCGGCTCCGACGTTTTTGAAACCCCGGTAATGGCATCGACGTAAAGCGCGTCGAATTTCATCGGATTCGGGTAGGAATGAACGGCGGGCGTCGTGACGATCATCGACACGTCGTCCGTTCCTTCTCTGAGTGCCTTAGTAACGGTCAATTCCAGAACCTTGCCGCCCTGCTTCGACATGCCGAGCCGGTTGAACTTGATCCGCTGTGCCGGGTTGGACGAATCCGAGATCGTCTTTGTCCGCGTCGCGTTCCACGTCTCGCCGTTGTCGTTGGAATGACGGAGTTGGATCGTGCAAGCCTCAGATGCGTTGTAAAGATCGCCGCGCGATTCATAGAGCGCCCCGGCGTTGTAATCGCCAAGGATGACCTTGCCGGCGAAAGCCGTTGATGTGATGGCCCGCCAGCGATCAAGCCCCGAGCTTTTGCGTTCGTGCCAGAAACCTGTCGTCGTGTCATAGGCGCGCGTGAACGTCGATCCGGTGACGATCAGGAACACATGGCCGTTCTCGGTGTGCGGGAACAGCCGGATCGTATCGGGGTCGGTTTCGTTCTTGATTACGCGCTCGACTTCGGCGGTGGAAATCTTCGCGGCGCCATAGCCGTCAAGCAGCATGACCCCGAGAAAGGCCCCCTCGGAGTTGGTCCCGAGAAAGGCCAGCGTATCGGTCATGCCGCCGTCCTTGACGGTGACAAGGCTGCACACGCAGGATTTGAGCCACGCGCCGATATTGATCGAAGCGGCACGCTGGACCGGAAAATCCGCATCGACCGCAACCGACCAAAATTCGACAGACTTTGGTCCGAATAAAACAAGATCCTGCCCGCGCGTGGCACATGCCGATCCGCCGTCCGGGTTGGCTTCCGCCGCGGCGAAGTTCAGATCGTCAATCCCCGTCCCGTCATCCAAATCGGTGACATAAAATTCGCCGTTGGCGGTAAAGAGCACGAAGTAGCCAATGAAGACGCATAGGGCGACGACCGCTGCGGAATCGACCGGCATGACGATTTCCGTCAGCGTATCGTCAGATGTGTCGAGGATGTAGTAATGCCCGTCCGACGTGACGATGCCGATTTGCGCATCCGGCGCCTTGCGGTTACGGGCCATCGTAACGACGCCGCCTGTCGAGATCGTTCCCGAAACCAGCGTTGAGGTTCCGGCGTTTGTTACCTTCCAGATTTTATCGCCAGCCGCGACGTAGAGGCGGGTTTCGTCAAAATCCATCGCCGCGCGCACGGCGCTACCGCCGGAAAGCGTGGAAAAACTCGTGTAGCCGTTGGCGGCATAGATCGGAAACCGCACCTTGCCTTCGTTGCCGGCATCTTCGGCGTAGCAATTGATGAGACGCGCCACGCCCGCAGCGGGAACGCGACCGGGGTTCGATTGAACCCCGAGGGAAACCGGCGTCTTGGTCATTGCCTGATTACCTCAATGCCTCGAACGCGGCCTGCAGTTCGTCATGGTCGCAATCAGCGTGGATGCGAACATGCTTGGTCGCGCCATAAGGCCCGGCATAGAGATCGTAAGTTTTGGAGCTGTCCCGCTTCAGAAACGGAATGACTTTGGGCAGCACGAGGCCCGCCGCTTCCATCGCGGCTCGAATTTTTTCTTTGCTCATGGCAATCACTCCGCGTAGTTCGCAACGCGATGCGACAGACGGGTTATACCGCCAAGCAACAGGGTCGGGTTTTCGCCGGGAATAGCAACGCTTTGAATACTGCGACCTTTGTCATAACCGACAATGGCAATGCCAACGATCTCCCCGGCCTTGGCCGCTTCGAGAAATTCTTCGAGATATTCAACCACGCTCAGATTGGCGTGCGTATCGGCAAGACGCGGAACGAGGGAAAGCTGGGTTTCTGCCATGTGGCCCCTCAGAAGTATTGCGCGCGGTTCGGATTGCCTGTTGCCGGACGGCTGACGTGACGGCGCAGGCGCTTGAGAATGATGGTTTCCCGCGCATCCTTTGTTTCAGGCGGTGTCGGCTCGCCAAAGGCCCCCGAGCACTCGTTGATAACGAGGTCACGGATGGTCAGAAAAATAGCCTCAGGAATTTCGTCCTGCTTCCAGTAGACGAGTTCCAATCCCGGCGCTTGCAACTCGGCATATTTCTGGTCGTAAACGTCAATGACGAAATCGGAGTCAACGCTGTCCGGGCTTTCCGTCGCGTCGATGACCGCCATCTGCCGCAGAACGGCTTCCGCGAGATCGGTTAGATCGTAAGCCATTGGCTAGCACCCATAGAGACGCGGCACGTCGTCGAAGAACGCGGAATGCTGGACGAGGAAATCGCCCTCAAGGGCGGACGTGGTGCCGTCGCCCGTTGATACCCAGCGAAAGCGATAGCGGCCCGATTTTTCCGGGATCACGTAGTCGCAATAATAATCGCCGGTATCGGTATAGCCGATCTCGGCATCGGTGCCGTAAGCGTAGCTGACGACAACGCCATCCGGGTGCATGACCGACAGCGTTACCCCGTCCGGGTCAACGTCGGTGCCGGCGGTCGAATAATTGACGGCCAGCCGGATCACGTCACCGATGTAATGCTTACCTGGCGCCAGCATGATCAGTCTCCACTAACCGCACGAACGCGAAACGGGCCGGTTGCCTGTCCACGAGCGCGGAATGGACCGCTCGACAGTGCCGTTGCCGCCATTGGCGTGACGCCATAGCCGGTCGGACGCGCATGACGCTTGAACCGCTTGAGGTTCGTGCCGCCTCCCGCGTCGCCGGTAATTTCGAACACCCCGGCTTCGGGCTTCAGGATGTGAACCCAATCGAACGCTGCCGACTGGCCGGTGAGCGTGAAGGTTCCGTTGCCGGCGTGCAGCGGGTATTGCCGCAGCGTCTCAGCCGTCTCTCCGGTAACGACGAATACCCCATACGCTGCCTTGAGAACGTGGCCTTGTTCGAGACTGGCGGCCTTGCCGGAATAGCTGAATGATCCGGCTCCGGCAGGAAAGATATACGTTCGGATCTTCTGGGCGGATTTTCCGGCGATACTGAACGATCCGGCTCCGGCTTTGACCGCGTAGTTGCGATGAAACGAGGCGTCCTGCCCGGTCAGGCTGAATGTGCCACGCGCCGCCGTAACAAGATGGCCGTAATACAGACCGACATTCTTGCCAGTGAGCGCAAATAGTCCGGATTCCGCGACGAGATCGGGATGCGTCCTGGTGATTTCAGCATCGAAGCCGATAATACCGAACGCTCCGACTTCGGCCTCAAGCGCATAGAGCTTGCCGCTGTCGTAACGGCCGAGAGGCGCAGCACCGAGGGCAGCAAATCCAAGCATCTTCTATGCCTCTGTGAACTGGTTCAGTTCGGGCTTCCGGTTTTGCCGCCGAGGGCCTTCACAAGAAGGCCGAGTTCCTTTTTTTTCTCAAACAGAGGTTCCTCGATGGCCTTGAACTTGGCAGCGAGTTCCTTGCACTTGGCTTCCATCGTCTGCGCTACGCGATCGTATTCCTGGCGCAGAGGGGCCGATTTTGTTTCAATGTCTTTGATCTCAGCATTGAGTTGATGAAAGCGGGCGCGCATGGCGTCCGGCGTGAACATGGCGGTCATGCGTTATCCCTTCGATCAATCAAGCGGCTTGCAACACGCCGTCTGCGGCCGAAAAATCCACGGTGAAAGATTCGCCGTCAGCCAGCGATATGGAGGACCCGTAGTCCCAGAACCCGATCAGAACGTCTGACGTGCTCGTGTCGTCGTACAAGACGGCGTATCTGAACGGCCCGATGCTTCCACCGCTGGCCGTAAACACCACGTCAGCAAGCACCAGCTTGTAGGTTCCTGATGTCTGAGCCGACGAGGAGATCGTTGCTGCCGTGCCGCCTGCCGTGTAGCCGTTCCCCGACGAAATCTCCGTCAAGTCGGCTTTAAGGCCGTTGCTCGATGTCGGCGCCGTATTCGTCAGCATCACCTTCAGCGTATCGGAGCCGAGGTTGACGGCCTTTTCGAAGGCATATTCAACGAAAGGATTGAACTTCGCGAACGCCGCCATATGTTAGCCCTCCGCTTTTGCCCGGCGGGGCTTTGCGCGCGCAATGGTGCTGACAGCAGCAGCCGAGACATTCTCAGCCGAGGCATCGGTGCCGATGCTGCCGTTTGAGATTGGCTTCGCCTCCGCTTCTGGCTCGTAGCCTTCGACGACGAAATGACTGTTACCCGCCAGTTTTTTCACATGTGCTGGCGTCAAGGTTTCCGGCAATTCAACCGGTACATTGAGAGGAAACAGAACATCGAACATTCTGATCGACGTTGCCGCGTCCTTCTCATCTGCCGGATTGCCGATGAAGGTGGCATTCATTGATTGGGCTCCTCGCCAAAAAAGAAGACGGGCGCAGCCTTGAGAGCCACGCCCATCCTTCCCTCTGTGCTTGTGATGATCAGATCATGATGTAGTGAGCGACGACGTAGACCGTGCCGGTGCCGCCAGCATTGGCCGCAGCGGTGATCTTGGCCTGCACCTGGGTTTCCTCGGTGAAGAACTTCGGTCCCGTCTTCAACTGGAAGGGGCGGAAGTTCTGGCCCGCAGGCGTAAGGTCGGTGATCGCATCACCAGAGAGAACACCGGAGTCAACGAATCCGGCAGAGACAGCCTGATAGCCGTCATTGGTCCAACTCGTGCCGTCGTTGGTGCGCACACCGTCCGTTTGGGCGCCGCCGTTAGCGGTCCAGCCGACATCGATTTCCAGCGTCTCAGTGCCGGAGTCGATGTCGTCGGTCATCAAATAACCGCCGACAACGAGTGCGTTCTTCGGCAGCTTGAACAGGTTTGCGAGGTCGTTGGCGCTCGGTGCTGCACCGTAGGTGTACTTGCCGTAGGCGACCTTGAGGTTGCCGTGGAACCCGCCAGTCGGCGGCTGCAAGGCATTCTGATTTGCTGTGACTGTTGCCATAGCGATGAGGTCCTTCGATGAATGGAAAAGAGAAAAGGAAAAGGCGGGATCGCTCCCGCCCTCTCATCACGAGTCGAGCGCGGCGCTGAAATATCCTGTAACGAGGCCGTTCTGTTTCGAGTTCGCCGTATCGGTCGAACCCGAACCAAAGCGCAGCTTCTCGATCTTCGACCATTGCTTGATGGCCAGACCGTTTTTGCGCTCATAGTCGATGTCGTTGCGGGCGACCGTCGTCGGACGCATGGCCCAGGCTTCTCCGAGGCATTGCGCGCCGCAGAAGAACACCGGAGCCACGATGGCGCTACCGTTGCCAACGGCACCGAGCGTCGGGATGTCTTCAATCTCGTAGATGAAGACGTTATCCCAAAGGTAGTCGGCGCTATCGAACAGCGGGTTCGAGTTGCCACGTTCCCGAGCTTCGCGGTTGGCCTGAACGAACGTGGTATCGTTCGCCAGATCGCGCATCGCATAGCTGTTTGCGAACAGGACATAAGCGTCCGAGTCCGAAACGGCGCTGCGGGGCACGAACGGCGTGATCTTCGGCGTTGCCTGCTTTGCCATGCGCTTCATCAGTGAGATGGCGCCGGGCGTCAGCTTGTCGTCTGTCGCGTCGATGTTGCCCAACGCGGCGGAGTGATCGTTGCTGGCGTTGTTACTCTTGGTCTTGCCGAACAACACCCGGTCGGAGTTGTTCGCCAGCCAGGCGTCCTTCGCGGCTTCCGAGGCGTCAGCATAAGCAACGCCATCGATCGACATCAAGGCCGCGATGATCTGATCCCGCTCAAGACGGCGGTTCCAGGCCATCAATGCGTCTTTATGGGCGCCGCGAAGCTCGATCGCGGTCTTCTGGGCCTCGAAATTCGACCACTTGACGGCATGGCTGTATTCGAGAACCGAGACCTTGTGCGAGCGAAGCATCAGGTCTTCTTCCTGACCTTCCAAGTCCTCGGTGGCGCCCTTTGCTGCGCCCGTGAGGTTGTTGATCAACTGGAAGGTGATCGAGTCACCGGGCTTTTTGGTCAGGTCTTCACGGACCTGGATCATCGACGACGACCCGGTGCCCATGAATTTCTTGAACCAGTTCTTGTTGTAGTATTCCTGGAAGTACTGATCGTCCCACTGCTGGACGGTCATACCTGAGGGAACTGCTGTCTCGGCCATGATGGCCCTCCATTATTTTAAGATTGCATCCAGAGGCGTCGGCCCTTCGAACTTGGCCGTGGCTTTGCGCGGCGCACTCGAAGTGACTCCCGCCAACGACGGCGGTGGGGGCGGCGGTTGTGGCGTTGGAGGTGCCGATGCGGCGGGTGCCGGGCTCGGCTGAGCAGAGGGAGGCGGTGCGGCTTTCTCGGCTTCGAGCTTGGCCTTGAACTCGGCCTCGATCTTGGCTCTGAAGGCTGCGGGATCGTCCCCGATCTCACGCAAGGCCATCAGTCTCTTGCCCTGCTCATAGGCAAACTGCGCCGGAAACGGCGAGTCCCTAAGCTGCTTGGCGAGATACGGATTGGACTTGCACTCGTCGCGGAAGATCTTTTCAACGTCGTCGTAATCGTCGTGCTTCGAGCGCATGACGCCCTGGCTGACGGTGACGAGCGTTGCGAAGGTCCGTTTCTCCGTCTCGGCCTGGATATGCCGGGCATAGCCCTCAGGATCGAGCCAGGGATCAGGAACCTCTGCCGGCTTGGCGGCCGGTGTCGGCTGCTGGGGTTGCGGTTGCCCGCGTCCCTCAACGTCTTCCAACCTCTTTTTGAGCTCAGCGAATTCTTTGTCGCGTTCGCTGAGCTTCTGCTCTGTCTCTTGGCGCTTTTTCCGTTCGCCTATCAGGGCCTTCAATCGGCCTTCGGCATCGGCGGGTTCATCCTCATGAGATGGCGGCGTCCCATCCTTTACGCCCGTCCCTTCCGGTTCTGGTGCAGCTTGTGGGGCCGGGCCGCTTGGCTCTGGCTCGTGCGCTGGTTCCGCGATTGGGGAAGTTTGCTCCGCCCTTAGGTTTTGGACGGCGCCTTCGAGAAGACTCTCCAATGTCGTTGCTGTCATGAGTGGTCCTTCAAAACGCCTGTGTCGCTGGCGTGTGCGAGACGCCCGTTCCCCGGCGGCGGGACGCACCAAAACAAAAAGCCCGCCGGGTTAGGGCGGGCTCTGAAACGCGGAATGATATGTTAGTTAGAACCCCGAGGCTTGCTGCGGCGGCGGATAAACCTGCCGGATGTTCGGCTGCTGCTGTGGGGCCTGTTGCGGTTGCACCGGCTGAGCCTGTGGCTGCGGCTGGCTTTGCGGAATGGACTGCGGCGGAAGCAACGTCGGCGTTTGAATGACGGTCGATGCTGCGGTCTGATCCGCCTTCGCATAGTTCAATGCCGCTTGCGCTTTGAGATTGTCGATCTCGGCGTTCGTCTTTTCGAGATCCTTGAGAACCTTTTCGAGCTGCGCCTGTGTGGCGGCCTGCTTCGCAGGATCGGGCTTCTGATCGCCCATCTTCTTGAGGATGCCCGCCTTGTTGTGCAGGCCGGACATCTCGATCCACTGTTCCGGCGTGAACTGGACCGCGCCTGTTTTGGCGAGATCAACCATCATACTGAACTGTTCCTGCTGGATATTTGCAGTGTCAGGAACGTCGTCAAGGATGATGTCCATGCTCATATCAGCCGGGACATGCTCGGTGCGGACGGGTTGCCCAAGCTGCTGCGCGAACATCGGGTCTTGCTGCGCCCGGAGCCGCATCTGCTGCTGCGCTTGTTCGGGATCGATGCCCTTGTCCGTGGCTTGGCTCAACAGGTCTTCCGCCAACGTCACAGGACGGTTGAGGCCGACGAAGCGCAGATTGTTCTCGTCATCCGTGACCCTGATCCAAGTCTCGGCCGTCCAATACTGACGGATCATGGCCCAGATCAGCTTGTAGACGCGGTGCTTGAAATGCCGCTGGCGGTCCATCAGGATCGCGAGTTCGATCTGCCCGCCCTGCTGCGAGGCGAGAACGGCGCGACCAGAAGCAGATTGGTCCTGCTTGCCGGCGAGCGCCGCGTTCGGCCCCATCAGGTCGATTTCGGATTTCGCCTCGTTGGCAAGTTCGACGTTGCCGGCAAGCTGCGCCGTCGTGTCGATCACCCCGAACGCATCCGGGACGTTGCCGAGGTTGTTGATTTCGACGTGGCCGTCGGCTTTGGAAAGCTCGGCCTTCATGTGGTCAACGTCATCGATCGCGCCTTTGACGCTCCGGGTCTGCCGGTTCATCAAAAGGTGCAAGGCTTTCGAGCGGCGCTTGTTGATCTCGTCCTGAGGTCCGATCAACTGCCGGACAAAGCCGTAACGGTTGTTTTCGCGGTCGACGAACCCCGACTGCAGGATCAACGGGCAAAGCGAAACCCCATCGTCGTCTCGATAGGGAACTTCGCCTTCCTGAATCACACCGCCCTTGGTGAAAATCGACCAGTGCCAGTCCTTCTGGGCGCCGAAGCTGTAATACATCTGCACGATGCGAACGCGCTTGCGCTTGCCGCCTGAGGCCCACTGACGCCAGGCCGGGCGGTCAGAATAGGTCTTATAGGCGTCCTCGGAGATCGTGTGTGAAATGATCTCCTGCGCATCGGGGTACATCGCCAAGGCTTCGTCTTCGTCCATCCAGACGACGAGGCCCTTGTAGCGTGCATCGTCAAAATCATGTTCGCGGGAATGGGGATCGTAGAACGTGCGGTCCCAATGCGCCTGACCGACGCTGATATCCCACTTGTTCGGGTCTTTTGAGTTGCGCTCGACCTTGGGCTCAACGCCGCCGTAGCCCTCGACCAGCATGTTGTCCCAGACCTGGGAGAACCGTTGCGTGATGTCGGCCTTGTCACCGACGAAGCGGAGAGCGTCCGAGCACGCATCGGCGGCGGCTTCATCGTTCGGTGTGCGGGGAAAGCCTCGCGGCTGCGTTCTCTGTGTCGCCTCATACCCCATCAAGTATTGATGCTTTGACTTGATGCGGTTGATGACGATGGCAGGCTGGCCGCGCTTCTCTAGGGCTTTGAGTTCGGATGCGGTGAACTGCTTGTTGTCGACGTAATCCCGGTCGCGTTCCGATAGGGAGCGGCTATCGATCGTCGCTTCCTCGGAGTCTTCAAACCACTGAACAAGCGTCGCGTGCGCAATCGGGGCCTGATAAGCCGGTGCTTCCGGCTCGATGGTCTGGCCGCCGGCGTAATCTCCCGCTGCCATCTGGGCAAGCGTACCCGGCTGCTGTCCCTGTGCGGGCAGCATTGCGTTGGGGTCAATGGCCATGAGAGATTGAGCTACCTTTTCCGGGATGCGAGAAGGGTTGCAAGTTTGCGGGCGATGATGCGCTGGATGATTAGGTCAATTCCAGACAGCGGTTTGTTCACCCTGTTTTCCAGTTTGAACCTGATCCCTCGCGATCCGCGAAGGCCTTTGCCCAGCCGTCTTTCTTGCGATCGTCTTTCTTCTTGCCGTCAGCCGGTGCCAACATCGCATCGAGCATCCGGCCGATGAGGCTCAGAAAATCGACCTGATCGTCATTGGCGCCGATCGGAAATGCCATCAGCTCGGCAACGAGTTCATCGAGCCAAGGCGCATAAGCAGGCAGAATAACCTTCCCCATTGCCGCGCGGGCTTGGATGGCTCTCGCCTTCTGCGTCTTGTCTCCAGCCTCGGAGAATTGTTCGCGAAGCACGTAGCATTTGCGCTCCCGCATCCGGCGATCGATGAACGGCCCGAGAGAATTGTTGATCTGGTCTTTCGGCTCGGCCCACTTCATAGGCTTGTGCTTCAAGGCCAGTGTGATGAATTCTTCGACCCAGACGTTCGACTCTGCCTGCTCGCGCCAAAGGTCGAGAACGTAGATATCGTCCTGGATGTCGTTTCCGACGACCCCGTGAACGGTATAATCGCCGCGCCCTTGCTTGGTCGCGTAATCTGATGCGCCATACTTGTGAAGGTTGGACGGCAGAATCCGGTATTTGCCCTCGGAGTTCATGCCGGACGCTGCCTGTTCCGGCGTCACATAGCGTTCGAGGAACCATTCTGGCTTGAAGTAGGCGTCCTTCTTGCTCTTTGGCTCCATAAGCATCTGAGCGGAGAACGTCTCCTGCATCTCGATGCGCTTTTGCGCCAGAACCTCGGAGGGTAGGAAAACGGGTACGCCGAACTCTGTCCCGTCCACCGTCGCGCGGTGAATCCGGGCGCGAATACCGCGTTCCATCATCGTCGCGTAGGTGTCGAAATAGTGATAGCGCGTACCGATGTAGCGGGATGCTCCGCCGATCGCGGTAAGGTTGCGAGATAGTTCCCAAGCCGCCGTCGTCTTCTTGATCATATCCGGCGTCGTGACGCTCTCTCGGGTCACCACGTCGTCATAGACGGCGAGTTTGAAGTGCTTCGATGTCGGCTGGCCATCAACGAGCCCCCAAGCCTCGATCGTGGATTCCTTGGGGTTGGTCTGACGCTTGACGACGATCCCTTCGTCTTCGGACCATTTGGTGCCTTTTTCCTTCTGGGGGTTGGCCCAAAGGATGTCAGGGAACCAGGTCTTCAGCGTCTCATTACGCTCGAACTCGGTCTTGATCTGGCGGAGGAACTGCTTGGCGATCGGCCGGGTATGGCTGAACAGTCCGACAGTCACTTCCTCGTCAACGATCGGATCTTCGCCATGCGAGGCTAGAATGTCCTGGATCGTCAGCGCGAACGTGATGATCGTGGACTTGTAGTGCTCGCGTGCCCAGAGGTCCAAACGTCCGTTTGGCTCGGCCTGGACTTCCCGGCATCTGGCGAAGCACCAATCGTTATCGGCATCTGCCCGACCGAGCCCGTAACGAAGCAGGAAAAAAAGGTCAGTTCGGCAAAGATTTCTTAGCCGCGCCCGGCGTTGGCCTTCCGAGCATTTCAGTAGCCCAGCGATGAGTGTCCGATACTGGCTCTGATGCGTCACTATGCTTGAGATTGCCGGTGACATTCAGTTCCGCTTTTTCTCCGAAGATCTTCGGCAGCGCCTTAGCGAGCAGCCATTTGCGCGTATCGACACGAAGCCGGTCGCGCTGAACCTTGTCGGAAGCTGAGATCTGATCCTCGCCCTCAACCGGCGGGACGTCGGAGCCTTTTCCGTCAGCGATTTCAATGATGTCATCGGCCATAGCTAAGTAGCCGATCTCGCGCGCTCGCACGTATTGCGTAGAAAACTCGTGTTTTGGGTCCTGCGCCCAAGACCTTACGGTGGCTTCTTCAGGCATGTCCGGCGCCCGGCAAATAGCCCTGAGCGTTTGACCATCAGCCAGCATTTGGCAAATACGTTCGCACAAGGCCGGGCTGTACTTCGTTGGCCTGCCTCTGCTCAAGAAACGGCGCCCTTCGCCTGCTCCAAAGCTGTCAGCCTACGCAGGATCTTCTCCATCGTCGCGAGAAGCGCTGTGTGCTGGTGCTCTAAGGTCTGGACCCTGCGGTTGAGGTCGGCCTGTTCCTCCGGTGTCATCTCAGCACTTGCCGCCCTTGGGCTTCGGCATCGGCTTGGCGGGTTTCTTCGGAGGCTTTGTCATTGGCGTTGATCCTTTTGAGGATTAAAAGAACTTGTATGCGCAAATGAAGACGACCGAGGCGATCAGCAGAAAGATTGTAATGCCGGTCATTTCCCCGACCTCATGGCCCTAATGCAGAAGTAACAAGCCGCAACTCCAAGTAGGGCGACGATGCCGGCAAAGGCCGTGCTCAATCGTCCAGTCTCCGGGTTGCCCATTCAATCCCGATCAGTCCCGCTCCTACCAGTCCGAATATCAAAGCGTAACCCAGGTGATCTGTCAGGATTGCTGCGATTGTGATGAGCGCGGCGCCAGCGATGACCATCCTAGTGCCCACCTCCGCTGATCTGCGAACCGCGTCTCTCTGGCTTTCTCATTTGGAAAGTGTCCCAGCTTGCCGGTTGCGTCTTCGAGCGGTGATGGGCGGCGCCGAACAAACAAAAACCGCCTAAAGCGGGTGCTTCGGCGGCTGCGGGTGGAACGTCCAGTGTGGCTTATGCTTACTACGGTTCCACCGGAATTACCAGTGCATTTCAGCAACAATCGGAATGTTTCAGCAGATTTTTTGAAATTATCGGAAAGCCGAAGCACCTAGAATAGCAAATCTATGTAATTTGTCAAATGGTTAGTGCCTATTCCCGGCAATTTCTGAAAAGTGAGGATTATTTCGGTAGCAGGCTTATCAACCAATCTGAATTCCAAATGAAGACAAGCGTCGCCACTGCGACGAGCCCATAGCCCAACGCGCACCAGCCCGGATACTTCTTTTCAAACTCCTCGTTCATTTCCGGCTAAGCCTCCAATCTGAACGCGGTCGTCTATGGCCGATTCCGGCATACGACAGTCCAATACTCTCCAGTGTCTTGGTCGAGGAGCGTTACGTTAATAAGCCCCGGTGCCCACGCTCCTCCCACGACGCCGTTCACTATTTTTTTGCAATATCCCAGACCCATCAGCGTTTGCGTGTAGCGCTTTCCTTGCCACCACATGTAGGATTCCTCAACCGGATTGTGTCCTGTGCGCTTGTAGGCTGCGAGGTACTCTTTCGCCTCGTTCTGCATCTCCTGCCACCGCTGCTGATAAGATGGAACTGTCGTGGGGCTCATCGCCGCTTTCTCCCCTTCTCGCCCATTGAATTTATTTAGGTTGTAACCCTCATGCCCATTTCCGTATGGCGAGTTACAACGCCAATGACTTCAACCACCTGTATTGAAATCAGCGCATCGTTCCCGTCTTACCCATGCGCGGACGGCTTCAATGCGCTCAGGGGTTATGCCGGAGCCATCGCCTAAGCATTTATGGACGCTCTCCAACATATCGAGGATTTCGCTCACGGCCTCATGTGCGGACGGTATCTGGTTGCCCTTCATTTGCGCTTCCTCTCAGCGTCGGCGTGTTGTCTCAGAACCGTCTCCACATAGTTCGTGAGACTCCGGTTCTGCTTTTCCGCCAGCTTTTGAAGCTGCGCCTTTAGCTCAGGATCGAGCCGCATAGAAAATGGGAGCGTTTTGTTCATAGGTTGCTTGTGAACTACACAGCGCTACAATACAATACACGAAAATGTGATTGAATAAATATGGGAATGTAGTTGAATGTAGCGCAGCGTAGCGCTATCTAAAGTCGAGGCCCGCAACCCCTGATCCGGGCGGCGAGCCTCTTGATCCCAACCTTCTTACACAAGGCTGAAACCCATGAAACTGAATATATCAACTCCTACCGGACTTGCAACGCTCACTGGGGTGGCAATCCTGGCCGCATCTACCAACGCTAATGTGTTGAACACGGGCGGCTGGTTTTCTTCCCATGCCATGCTCGTTGCTGCTTTGAGCCTCGGTGTGTTTGCCGGTGCTCGTGTTGTCGGTTCTGGCGTTGCCGGTAAGATCGGCCTCGTCATCATCGCTGCACTGGTAGCAGGCGAACTTTTCAACTTCTCTGCCACTGCTGAACGGATCGTGGTTGAACGCGAGAACGGTGCGGCTCCGTTGAAAGACGCAATGGCAAAGCATACGAAGGCGCTCGACAATCTCGGGATTGTGGAAAATTCCCACAATCAAACCCAGCGGTTGACGCTCGCTCTCGCCGCTCAGACGAAAGCACAAGCCGCCTACCAGCTTGAACTTCGGACTGGCGGACGGTGCAAAACCATCTGCAACGGCCTCAAGGCTGGCGCTACTAAAGCTGACGCCGAAGTCACCGCCGCCGCTACGGAGGCTCAGAAACTTCATGCTGCTGCGATAGAAGCCGCAAAGGCCGAAGTCGAAGCTAATCCTCTCCCGGCTTCTGCAACGCCGCTTGCTGATCGTCTCGGGCTCCCAGCATGGGCGCTTGATCTGATCATGGCGGGACTACTGTCGATCGGAGCCAACGGGTTGGCGGGAACGCTGATTGCGTTCGGTGCGCATTCAACCTGTAAGTCTTCCTTACAAGTTGCCGCTCCGGCCATTGACACTGCCGGACAATCCGACTTCCCTGTTCGTTCGGTCGAAATCGAGCAGGCGAAAGCCGCACTGTTCGGACCTCAGCCGGACAATCGCCAATCGGCGGACATTCTTGCGTTCGTCCGTCCGACTAACCCTCCGCCGAACAATTCGCCGAACGGTCCGAAGCCCGGAAAACGGGGCTCTGCTCGCAAAGCGGACGTTCTGGCGGACATTCGGAGCCGGATCGATTCCGGCGAACGGTTCACCAGCCAAGAAGAACTCCGGGCGGCATTGATCGAACGGTTCGGATATATCGGACGATCGACGCTTTCGGATTGGCTTGGAGCCATGAAGTCGGAAGTCGAACGCACTCAGGTCGGTCGTCGCAAGATGGTAGGTTAAGGCGTAGCATCGTTAGAAGACTTGGAGCCCGGTCAGCAATGGCCGGGCTTTTGTTTTTGGATACCAGAGTTCCGAACTCGGCGGGAGTCGAATCTCCGCTCGGTCCAAACAGGCTTTTCATTGGGTCCGCGCTTGAGTGTTAAACCATTGAACAAACCGGCTTGGCGCATTTTAGTTACCTCTATTGCCCGCTCCAGAGTCCAGCCCTGACTGACGAACCTCTGGTAGACCGCGCGACGATCGACGCCCTCTTCCCGAATAACGTCAACTAGGAGTCGTTCTTTTCCTTTGTAAATAACGACAATCGCGTTGCGTCTATTCCTATTCTGCGCGGTCCGGTCAGCCCAAACGCAATTATCCGGCGAATATCCCTTCTCGTTATCTTTCCGTTCAAGACTTTGCCCAGCAGGACATGCGCCCATGTCTTCATAAAAGTTTTCAAAATGCGCCCACTTATCACAGACAGCGATACCTCGACCGCCGTAATTTGCATAGTTTTTGTCTCGCGGGTTCTCGCATCTTTGACGCATCGCCTTCCAAACCGCGTATTCCTTTCTGCGGCTCAATCCGTGCTTCGTATATATCTTTCCCCCGTATAGGTATTGCTTCATGGACGATCAAATCCCCTCGCTTTTGCCCTAGAAACTATACTCTTTTTCTTCGAATTCCTCCAGCGTATTTGCTGTGATTTATCCTTGGCTCTACGCCAAACTCGAACTTTTCCATCCGCTCCGATACGCGCGCCGCCCCAAGCCTTGCCCGAGATGAAGGTGCTCATAGCCGACCTTCTCGGACTTCGCGGATAACTTCACGAACAGCATCGACTCCGGCGCCAAGCATGATGAACCCAACCCAAAACCCGGCGCACCAGTAGACAAGCTGCCAAGATGGCTCGAATTCGTTCAGCAAAAATAGGGCTGAAACAAATGCGATATCGAAAAAGAAGTCGCCTACAGCGATAATCCAATCTCCGGGTGTTTTTAGCTTTCTTCTCATCGTGCCCTCTCTATCGCAACGCGCGCCGGAACGTGTTCGGAAACATACGTTCCAATTTCAAGCACAGCCCATAGGAACCAAAACCCTACAACGAACATGAAAGCCCAGAAGGCCAGTTCACGTTTCCAGGTCATGCCTTGTCCTTTTCTAGCTTCTGCAGGCGCCGGTCGATGGATTCGAGCAGGTCATAGATGTCTGGAAGTTCTTCGCCTTCCTCACGCTCGCGCGGTCTGGTTCGGCAATAACAGGGTCCATCCGGATCGTGGACTGTGCCCCAGCATTGCGGAACATGATAACGAACGCCGTCGCCGTCATCGTACCAAGCGCAGTATGGCTTGGTCTTCGTTTCCCGTGCCGCCGTCATGCTGATCGCCTATGAACTTCCGCCTGCACAATCTGAAACCCCGCCTCGCGGGCAACTTCCATTTCCTCGGCATCATCAGTTCGAGGCGTTGCCCTTCCCGCTCTGATTTCATCAAGCCTCATCGATCTGATTGCGAGTTTCCAACACCCATAAGCGTTGGCTTCTGCGTTGTAGCCGTCGTCGTTTGTGATCATCGCATCCCCCACACAAGCCAAAGGATCGCGGCGAAACCGACCAGGGCTAAAGCGTGTACAACGTGCTTTTTCCATCGTGAGAAAATCACGCTGTAGGGACTCCGACGATATGTCTGGACTAATCGCATTGATCTAAACCCCCGAAAATTTGTCCATCAACGCAAGCAACTTTTTCTGTTCTAGTGCTTCTGCCTCTGCTTCTGAGAGCACCTTGATTTCTTCTGTCTCGATGATCTCCCGCATCATGGATTGAATTTCTTCCTCAGTGACCTTCCACCACCGCTCCGAGATCTTCCGCCATTCCTCGATCAATCGGATCTGGATCGCAGCCTTAATCCGCCGAGCTGTCCCCTCTCCTGAAACGCAGATGGCGACATGCTCCTTGATCTTCCGGCTACGGTAGAGTTGGAACTTTTTGCGATAGTCCGCATAGGCATTGCGCTTGGTGAAGCCGATCCGAACCTCGTCGGATAGAGGTCCGTTTGCGTCTCCGATGATGTAGAAAATCTGGAAATCCAGCTCGGCCTCGATTTGCAATCGCGCCAGCCGTTCGACGCCATCGCGTTCCTTTCTGCGAGAGATGAAATCGACCGTCTGCATTTTGGAAGCGAGGCTCTGGCTCAAACGGCTTCCCTTTCCCGGCTGAGTTTTTGGATGCGAGACAAGTCGGCGTAGCGCGCTGTCTTGTTTGCGATCAGGAACAGCTTGCGCGCGATCACATTCAATTCGCGTTCGATCTCCCGATCCTGTTTCTTGAGCCGCATCCCGATCAAGCGCGATGAAAATCCGATCGCGTACAGCGTCAGGATGATCTGGTCATCGACTTGCGGCGTTCGCCGTTTGCCAATGCGCATGTCTTCGCAACGCTTTTCAAATTGCGATATGTTCTCCGGCAACAGCGCGAGCTTGGCGAACCATTCAAGCGCCACCGGGCAATCGCTTATCTGCTCTTTCGTTGGATGCGTGCGGATCGGCGGTTCAGGCATGTTGGAAACCGGCTCGCCATCCAAGTTGATGTCGTCAAAATCCTTGGCGCGAAGTTTCTTGATCGCCTTCTCGATCTTTTTGTTCTCGACCTTGGCCCCCGGTGTCATTGCAAGCCGGATTGCCTCAGCATGAAAATCTAGCTCACGCGGCCACGTCGATTTCGCACCGAGAAAGATTCC
>Ga0256781_1000047_pt1 | contig 20886 bp, 20 predicted proteins | sample MC6MC0932MT_FD_186055 | JGI IMG/M metagenome (GOLD analysis project Ga0256781, IMG submission 186055) | Metatranscriptome of enriched soil aggregate microbial communities from Iowa State University, Ames, United States - MC6-MC0932-MT... | ecosystem: Environmental > Terrestrial > Soil >...
AACCTTCGCCAAACCGGCCGCAGGTGCACCCATACTGTTCTCCAATTCACCCTATTGTTGCCGAACAAATTGGCTTTGCGCTAGCGCAAACGTCGTGAGAACGAACGTAGCGAATCCAGTTCCTCGATGACGCACCCCAACGAAAGGAGAATAACAATAACCGCTGTCTGACGCGCCGGCTAAGGATAAGTGTCATAACCGGCGGTCCAGCCGCTCGTCGGGTCGGCTCCTTGGACACTTTCGTAACATCGTCGCGCGTTGAATAAATCGCAACGGCGATCGGACCGGCCTACGCAACATCCCGTTTGCGCAGGAACAAAGTCCTCCCCTAATTTGGTTGATGACGTTATCATTTAGGCATGGCCGAACCCATGCAATTTCCGCGGACGCTTCCCTCGATAGAGCTCTTTGCGGGGCTATCCTCGACAGACTTGGAACAGGTGCTGGCAACGGCGCGTATCCGCCACATGGCCAAGGAAACACGGATATTCAATCAAGGCGATGACGCCGACCGAGCCTACGTCCTACTCCGGGGCAGCGTTCGTATTTCGCAATCGGGAAACGATGGAGATCAGGTGATCATCCGTTTTATCGGGCCTGGCGAAACGTTTGGTACGGTCGCGCTTTTTACCGACCGGCTTTACCCGGCGGATGCGGATGCGTTCGCCGAAGCCGTCATTGCAAGCTGGAGCGAGGATGCATTGCTCGGTTTGATGATCCGACATCCGCAAATTGCGGTGAACGTGATTCGCATCACGGGCAAGCGCCTGAAGGAAGCACAGGAACGCGTCCGCGAACTCTCGACGCAACGGGTCGAACAGCGCGTAGCCCGTGCCGTATTGCGGCTGGCGCAACAGGCTGGCCACCATACCGTGGATGGCACCGCGATCAAATTTCCTCTACGCCGTAAGGACGTCGCGGATATTTCCGGCACCACGCTCCACACAGCAAGTCGCATCCTGACCGCATGGGAGAAGGCTGGTCTTTTGACCAGCGAAAATCAGCGTTTGACGATCTGCAAACCCACAGAGATCAGCAAGATTGCTGATGGCTCAGCCAGTTAAGCGCGGACGCAACCGCACAGGGAACGTGCAGCCTGACCGCGCAACTTTGCTGTGATGCAAAAGGTTGATACCGACAGCCGCGACTTGCCCGGCGGGGGCATGAGATTTCAAGCAGCGATAGCGAGGGGAATTCGTATTCGGTGCGTTCCTGGTCCGACGGCGGCGGTACCGACGTCAATGGCCGCGTCAACACATCGGTGGGTTAATCGGTGTTGAACCCTCTCTGCAGTGATTTCTGGTCTTCCTTTGGTCAATGGTTTGCAACGCCCTATGGCATCTTCGGCATCAATGGCAGCTATGAAACGACGTTGAACTGGAACGGAAGCCGATCTGTTTTCCGTCCTTCAGCAATTTTCCTTTCTCGTCGCGGTGGATGTAGTCACTGCGAACCGGGTCTTGCGAAGTTAATAACCCAAGCAGCACGATGTTCATTCTAAGCCAGGGTACCGATCGGTGCGCATCCTAGGAGGCTTCGCAGAGAAAGCTGCCAAGGACGAGTTACGGCATAGCGCCGCACATAGAAGAAATGTCCCATAAGTTGACATGCGGCGTGACCAGAGACGCGCAAAAACCGTCGTGCTTCTGCTTGACCGCTTTTGGATGTAATTCCGCTTCGTTCGAGAGAGTTTATCGAACGCACGTTTATCGGCTTTTCAGCGAGCAAATCCCCCTTTTTGCCCTGCTCGTCAGTCAGCTTCGCCAGCGACTTCAGTTTATTGAAGGTAAGCTTGGCGACAGTGCTGCCGCAAATGAAGTGCGGAAGGTTGCGGTCCGAGCGACATGGCAGTTGCGCAAAATTCTTCGCTCCCATGCCAACGAAGCGTTGGCCGTTGAGAACATCGACCCGACCCAGGCAAAATCCGAGCTTCAGCGGCTGGCCGACCATCTGAAAGCGCGTGCGACGGCGATTACGGCTGACGTCAATTCGCCTGAACGCAAGGCTCTCGTTGCCCAACTGAAGGACTTGGAGGCGCGGCTCTGGCTCAAGACCATGTTGCCAGACGTAGCGCGGCAGATAGAACGCGAAAAACGAACCAAAGTCCTGAAACGGGTCAACGCGGAGACTGACACGCGCGCGATAACGCAGAAAGCTAGCGGATTGGCCGGAGCACTGGTGACGGATGCACTGCGAGCGCAATTCACTAAAGAGATTGCCGCGCTCGGCGTCGCCAATCTTGCGGTCGAGCTGAAGAAAGAATCCGCTCAAACTGGCGCTGCGCGATTCCGAGTGCGTCTGGTCAGGAAGCCCGATGCGGCCGTCGGCGCGGTTTTAAGTGAGGGCGAGCATCGATGCGTTGCTCTCGCTGCGTTCATGGCAGAATTGGCAACGTCCGGCAGCAAATCGACGATCATTTTCGACGATCCTGTGTCGTCCCTTGACCACCGCCATCGAGAAGAAGTGGCAGCGCGGCTCGCCGTTGAAGCCAAACAGCGTCAGGTCATCGTTCTAACTCACGATGTCGCCTTCCTGATGCTGCTAGATAAAGCGGCCCAGGAACAGCAGCTCCTTCACGTCGGATACCGCTGCGTGGCCCGTGGCTCCGAGAATTCTGGATATTGCACGAACGAGATCCCGTTTAACGCCAGGCCGGTCGAAAGTGTTCTCGACGCCATGGAGGCGAACATCAAGAACAAGTCCATCTTGTACGAAAAGGGTCAGCAGGCCGAGTGGCGCAATACACTCCAAGGTGCGCTTGTCCAACTTCGCGATACATGGGAACGTGCGGTTGAAGAGTTCATTGGGCCCGTCTTCAAACGTCTGTCCACGAAAGTGGATTCCAAGAACTTGTCCAAGCTCACCGTTCTCGACATCCCCGCTTGCGATCTCATGCGCGAGGGGTTCGGTGCATGTTCGGCCCTGCTACATACCGTCGGTGAAAGCATGAACCCGAAACTTCCGACGCCTGAGGCAATTTTGGACGAAATCTCCAAAGTTCGTGCTTGGCATACGGATATGCGTCAGCGACAGAACAAAATCAAAGCGGTTTGAACGATGGCACTAAGACGTGGCGCTGCCGCGTAGACGTCTTCCATCCTCAATCATGTCCGCATCGGCAATCGTAACGCCGTCGTTCACGAGCGCGGTCATCACGACGTGCTTGAGGCTCGTCTGCCGTTGCGCCGCGCGGATCTTCAGATCGGTCCAGACATAGGCCGGCAGTTCGAGGTTGACGGTTTTCATCTCGGCGCGCGGTGTAGCGCCCTCAGCCGGATTCTGGTTTGTCGGTCTCGCCTTCACGATGGGCTTGGCCGCGGTCGACCCCTCCCCTACCCGTTGAGGTTCGTCGGGCTTCACAAACGAGCCAACCCCCTTGTCCGCCGCAAGACGTTCGAGCTTGTCATCATCGATATCCGTACTGACGGGCATAAACGGTACTCGTTGAGTTTTCATGTCATCCTGCCTTCTTGAGTTCGTTGTCGACGCCATCGACGACGGCGCGTATCTCGGCGAGCAGGTTCAACACCTCAAGCCCGGACCCCTTCTCCCGTTCCGTCACTGTCGGCGGTTGGCCATTCAGGAACATCTCGCGATACGCCGCTCGCTCGACGAGCGCGGTGCGGAACAGCGGCAGCCCGTGCCGCGCCAGTTCCTGATAGGCGAAGTCGGTCACGGGCGTACGCAGGGGACAGACCTTGGTCAGCAGCAAGCGATAGGGAGTAGCGCGGTTGGTGGTCTCGCCGACGTCGCGGATGTCACCGACGACTACTAGCGCTTCGCGGAGGTCGGGTTCTGACGCCTGAGCTGGAATGACCACGAGGAGCGGGCAAGCGCCTTGAACAGCGTCACTTCCCGCGTACCGGGTAAATCGATGCAGATGTGATCGTATTTTCCGGAAGTTTCAGCATCTCGGAAGAACGCTCCGAACTTCTGCTGTTCGATGGCAGTGACCGTCAGTCCCGCGAGCGGTGCCTTGCGCGCCCATCGGTCAAGTGTCCAGTTCTGGTCAAGATCGATGAGCAGCACCCTGCCCCCTTCGAGAGCCAGGGCGGAGGCAATGCAGGCGCACGTCGTGGACTTGCCGACGCCGCCTTTGGAAGACGCAAACGTAATGATCATGAAACCTCAATAACGGCGCAACTGCGCAAATATGGATTTGGTGGAATGTGCACTCAGACGAATAAAGGCTACCGTATTCGTTCAATTGACCAAGACCTTTCTTGTTGAACGACACATATGCAGGATTGCTCATCTGGCGCGTTGCGCATCAGTGCACCCGAGCAGATGCGCAACAGCTCAAATCTCCAAGTGGGCAATCATGCAAACCTACAATTGCGCAGACCATCGTTTGCAGATCTTGGGCCTGGATATGTGCGCCAAGGTTTTCGGAGCCTGCCGTCGCGGGCCGCTCAAGACGCCCCGAGGGGAGGGTCAAGGCCGGCGCGTAGCGCCGCTTGCTTGGCCTTGACCCGCGACCGAAGTGGGCGGCTAGGCCCGATAGCGACGGAAGGGCCGTAAACCTCCTGGCTCAGCCCATGGTTTTTGGTGGGGCTGGAGCGAGTAAAGAAGGGTTGCCAAAGGTGAGGTCACGCCCAATCTCTCACTTTTCGAATCGCCTCATTGGTCAAGAACGATACCGGACTTGCGATTCGTTAAGTACTCGTATATTATCACTTAGGTGCCTATAACGGCCTTAAAGGATAAAATATTGGTACTTACATTGAAGTCCCCGGCAGATGTGCAGGACGAGCTGCGAGAGCGGCTCCGCAAGCGAAGACTCGCGCTAAACCTGACGCAGGCCGTTGTTGCGAAGCGCTCCGGCGTCTCGCTGCCTTCGGTGCGCCGGTTCGAACAGACAGGTTTCATAGCGCTTGAAGCACTGCTGAAGATCACCCTCGTTCTGGAGTGTCTCGGGGATTTCGACAAGGTCGCGGCCGACGATCTCACATCGCTTGCCGGACAGCCACTTGATTCCGTGCTGGCCCAGTCCCGCAACCGCGGGAAGGGGCGTGCCCGGTGAAGTATGCCCCAGTCACGCTGCTCAGTGTTTTCTTCGACGGCGTCAATCGTCAAAAGATCGGACGATTGGCACTCCAGGATCGCCAGATCCTCTTCGAGTACGATCCGGAATTTCTGGCCGGCAACCTGCAACTGTCGCCCTTTCAGTTGCCTCCGACGTCCGGCACCATAATCGGCGACCCGAGAGTATTCGACGGGCTATTCGGTGTGTTCAACGACAGCCTCCCGGATGGGTGGGGTCGTCTTCTGCTTGATCGTGCAGTCGAGAAGCACGGCATACTGCGCGGCGCACTGACGCCGCTTGATCGCCTGGCTCATGTCGGCCGCCATGGCATGGGAGCGCTCAGTTACGAGCCGGACTATGGCAAGGAAGACCGCGACGCGCAGATTCTGAAGCTCGACAAGCTCGCAGCCGAGGCAATCACTGTGCTCAAGGGCGAGCAGGGGCCAATCGTTGAGAAGCTGCTGAAGCTCAATGGCGCGTCGGCGGGCGCGCGTCCGAAGGTGGTCGCGCAGGTGAGTGCCGATCGTAAGTCCATCATTCACGGTCCGGCCAGTTTGCCGGCCGGTTATCGGCACTGGATGATCAAGTTCCCCTCCACGACGGACAACGCCGATGCCGGTTCCGTGGAGTACGCCTACAGCCTGATGGCCCGTGCCGCCGGCGTCGAGATGCCGCCGACGCATCTCTTCGGCGCGAAAAAGAAGAGATACTTCGGGATTGAACGTTTTGACCGCGACGGCGACAAACGCATCCACATGCTCAGTCTGTCGGGCCTTCTGCACGCCGACCACCGGCTGCCGACGGTCGACTACGATGGCCTGCTCAAAGCCACATTGGCGCTTACCAAGGACGTGACGCAGGTCGAGAAGGCGTTTCGGCTCGCGTGCTTCAACGTTCTGGCGCACAACCGCGACGATCACGCGAAGAATGTCTCGTTCCTGCTCGACGAAAAATCGGGTCAGTGGGCGCTTGCGCCCGCGTACGATCTGACATTTTCAGCCGGGCCTGGTGGCGAGCAGAGCATGATGGTCATGGGTGAAGGGAGGGCGCCGGGCATCGAGCACCTGGCCGCGCTGGCCTCAAAACATCAGCTCAAGAAACCTGAGCGCATCATCGACGAGGTCCGGGGGGCAATCGCCCGGTGGCCCGCATTCGCGGACGAGGCCGGTGTGTCGAAGAAATCCGCCAAGCCCATCACCGACCGCATTGCGCCTCCGGCCAAGAAACCCAAGGCCCCGAAGAAAGCGGCAGCCAAAAAGGCACCTGCCAAGAAGAAGGCCAGCGCTGCCGCAGCCAAACGCAAGCCGCGTAAAGGCTAATTGCCCTCCAGGTCGAAAGTCCGCATTAGAGCGTCGTACGCTGCGAGACGGGGAGCTGAGCGAGGAACAGGAGGCCGCAGGCTTCTGATCGCAATCACGCCTCGCCCTATCTCGTGGGGCCGTCTTTGCACGAGCGCGTTCAATGTGCGGCAGCGCCGACCTGTCCAGAGGCATACCCCTTCGGAAGCAAGACACCGGCGAGGTATTGCGGGGACCTCAGTTCAAGTCCCTCCGCGCGAAGCGCATGCCATCGCGATCAAGTCGTCTCACTTTTAGGGCGGGGACGCATTCTTTTTATTTATTGCAAAAATATTCGGGCTCTCACTCGCCATTCGTTGGACCGAGCCGGCATCATCATCCGCCATCGCCGTTGAACGCGAAGCGGCGATGATCGAAGGGGCGCTAAAGCTCGGCTGCCGGACAGCTGCTCCTGGGCAGCGTGAGTTCTTATTTGGCAAGCAGAAGCTATTTACGCAGATTGTCATGATTGGCCGGCCGCGGAACTAGTAGTGTGCCCGAGGATGGCTGTTTTGGAGGGATGCAGTTTAATTTGGAGTGGGGCGATCTCGCCAAACTACCTTGGCATCGAAGTCAATGATACCCATCGAAATTGCTGAGAAGATCGATATCTGAAAACTGAGAGGTATCTGACTTTCTCAAACCTGAAGCCGGCAATCCGCGGCACCTGCCTCTCGAGGCGGTCCTTATGAAAAATTATACAAACGCCGTCTGTGCCGGGTGCGAATACCTGCCAGTGATGAAAGGTCTCTGACGCATCGGCCATGCAATAGGCCACCAAGCACTTCGACTCTGTGCGCCTCTTGTATTCGGCCATAAAGAACGCGTCGTTCCTGTCCGTCCAAAGCGCAGGGCTCAACAGCGTGATGGTCTTTGACCTCAACATATGCATGGTCGCTGCCAAGTTGGTATAGCGCCGCAATAAGACCTCGCTCATGTCCACTCCCTCTTTCAGAGTGGAATAAGCGTGCTCCGATCAATCAGTTCGGGCAAGGTAGGCAAACCCACATTTGCACACTTGCCGCCGAACTTGGTCATCAATTGAAAGGGCAGAAACGATGATGCTCTCAGATCCACAGCAACAGCTTCTGAAGACCCACCTGCCGTATGAGCTAGATATGCTGGACTTTGCATACGTTACAGCTTCGAGAGAGCCGGATCCAAATGACGTGCGGGACAAGCTGCAACATCTGATGTCAATGGAGTGCTTCTATGTTCATGCCCGCAACCTGATTGAATTCTATCACGGCGTAAAAGCGCAGACCGAGAGCAGGACGGCGGTGGCGGATGAGTTTACGAAAGCGAAAATCTCGTATCCAGAATTTGGAAACGACGAGAGCGACATCAACGATCAGGTGGCGCACTTGAACTTGGCGCGCGGTACGCACGCCCACGAGCCGATGGACGGGACAACACTCAACAGAATATACGAACAACTCGGGCGGTGTCTCGATAGCTTTCAGAGCAACCTGAGCGAAGACGCCGCGAAAGTCTGGCAACCAAGAGTTCGGCGGTTCTATGCGCCGGAATCAAATACATTCAACTCTGCCTGCACCGCGAGCTACGAAAGTTTGTCACATCCGGGCGGGCCGGTGCTATCGACCGCAATCGATAACGTCTACTTTTCGTACAACGCCAACGCGACGGAGATTCACCTGTCGCTAGGTGATCCCATCCTGCGTGCCAACAATGGATGACCGTAATGCCATTGGTCGTCTCGGTCAGCTTTAGGCGAACACGACGAGGCGCTCGCGCTGCACCAGGGTGGTCTTCTGCCACTTAGCTCTGATGTCCTCGTCGGCCACCAACAGCCGTTGCAGATGCAGAAATGCTCGCTCCGATCGCACGCGGATTCTTTCCTGGCGGCCCGCCAGTATGAACGTAATTTCCGCCTCTAGCGCGGTCAGCGCCACGAGCGCACCCCGGCCCGCCCGATGCTCGGCGGATGCATCTTTTGCAGCTTTGGCAAGATTGGATGACAAGAAGCGATCCAGAGCTTGCATCGCTTCTGCCGGAAGCGTCTGAGCGAAAGCCCCGCGAAACTCTTCGAGAGCGACGACGACTTTGCCGCACTGCTCTCTCAGGTTCTTGCCGGCCCCGTAACTGTCTTCCTGGTGATAGCTCATGAAGCGAGCGTACAGCTCACCGGCATCTTGAAGCCCTTTGATGCGCGCTGAAAGCGCGAACCAATGCTTTACGAACGACATGATGGCCCTGCAGGCAGATCGAGAAGAATGAACCAGACGTCACATCAAGCAACATCCGGCAACGAGCACCGGTGTGCGGCAGGTGTGCGACAGAAATTTGTCGAGCTAAGCTAGAGCAAGATAACTGATTGAAAGACTTGGTGGAGCCGAGGGGAATCGAACCCCTGACCTCTGCAGTGCGATTGCACCGTCTGCTTGCCGAGCTAGATCTGCCATGACTTCTACCGAAGGAGATATTTTCGGCTAGTAGGCGTTCATGTCCGAAAACTCGGCGTTACAGTCATCGGTCGGCGGCTAATGCTGCGGTTTCTCAGGTCGGCTTCTGGGATTTTTCGTCGGCACAGCCCACCTTTCGTCGGTTATGCGCAAATTGACTTCTCGACTTCATCGAGCTTTTCGAAGAATTCGACTGGACTTCCAAGGCAAAGGAAGCAGTAGTGGCGTCGTCGCGCGGGTGCGTCTTCTGACATTTCCTCGGGAATACCGGGGTTTTCGGCAGTGGGAGCGCTGGCAATTGGGCCGGCATTCCAAGGAGACCGATCCGTGGCCCGCATCGCCCAATCTAAGAATAAAGCTACCGCATTCGCGCAGACAGCCAGTTCCGTGAAAGTATCACCGCCGGCTCCACGCATGACGAAGAGCGCAAACTTAATCGCATTACTCAAGACGAAGCGTGGCGCGACGCTTCCCGAAATGATGAAGGCGACTGGCTGGCAGCAGCATTCCGTGCGTGGCTTCCTTGCTGGCACGTTGAAAAAGCGTCACGGCCTCGAGGCTATATCGGAAAAGCGAGAAGACGGACCTCGACGTTATCGCCTGCGCTGAGCGTGATAATGCCGGAACACAAACTGCAACGCGAGCTGATCGAACTCGCGGGCGCATCAAGAGATGAACTCATCGAGCATTGGAGGCGGCTCACGAGGCGTGAGCCGCCTCGTTATGCGAGCATAGACCTTCTCCGCCGGGCATCCGCATATGCGATGCAAGAGCGCGAGTTTGGCGGCCTTCCCCAGTCGGTAAAGCGACAACTTCAAGCGGCAGCGCGAGGGGAGACGCTAATGAAGCGAATTGGCTCGATTCGCATCAAGCCCGGGGCGAGGTTGCTGCGCGAATGGCATGGAACAACCCACGAGGTCATCGTCACCGAAAATGGCTACGTTTGGGAGGGACATACCTACAAGAGCCTATCGGCAGTGGCGCAAGCCATAAGCGGAGTGAAATGGAATGGGCCTCGTTTCTTCGGAATTGCGAAGGAGCGCGGCAACACGAATGGCTGAACGCAAGATCACTCGTTGCGCGATCTACACTCGCAAGTCGTCAGACGAGGGTTTGGAGCAAGACTTCAATTCACTCGATGCGCAGCGGGAAGCCTGTGCAGCCTATATTGCGAGCCAGAAGCATGAAGGTTGGGTCAAGCTGCCTGATCGCTATGACGATGGCGGATTTTCGGGCGGCACTATGGAGCGGCCCGGCCTGAAGCAACTATTAGCCGACGTCCGGGCGAAGCGTGTCGACGTAATCGTCGTCTACAAGGTCGATCGCCTCACGCGGTCTCTTGCAGACTTCGCCAAAATCGTCGAGATCCTTGACGCACAGGCAATCTCATTCGTTGCCGTCACCCAGCAGTTCAACACGACGACGTCCATGGGCCGTTTGACCCTGAACGTGCTGTTGTCTTTTGCCCAGTTCGAGCGGGAGATCGCAGGCGAGCGCATCCGCGACAAAATCGCAGCATCCAAAGCTAAAGGCATGTGGATGGGAGGGAACGTGCCGCTTGGATATGAGGCCAAAGATCGTTCGCTCAAAATCAACCCTAGTGAGGCGCAAAAAGTCCGGTCGATCTTCGATCGATATCTCGAACTGGAATCCGTCCACCTGCTTTCTGACGAACTCCGGGCACGCAGTGTATGCTCTCACCGCCGAACCACTCTACACGGCCGGATCATCGGTGGTCATCCGATCTCGCGCGGCAGCCTGTACTTGATCCTTCAGAACCCCGTTTACATCGGCCAGATAACGCACAACGGAAAGACCTATCCGGGATTGCACGAACCTATTATCGAGCGAGACGTGTGGGATCGCGTTCAGCGATTACTCAATGGAAATCGCGTTGTCCATCGACGTAAAGAACGCTCACGCGTACCCAGCCCCCTCGCTGGGCTTGTTTTCGACTGTGCCGGCGAGCGGCTAACCCCAACCCACACAAGCAAGGGAGGTCTTCGCTATAGGTATTACGTCTCACAATCGGCCGTCCGTGGCAGACCCTGCAACGATGACAGGCGCTGGCGAATTCCGGCAACAGAACTTGAACAAATCATCGTAGACGTTCTGAGATCGCTTTTGCGGGATGAGAGTCGCTTGAGCAGCCTTGTTGGCTTGCATCGGACGGCCCCAGCGAATGCCAAGCGCGTACTGGAAGCTGCGAGCGCGCTTGGGAATACGCTCAATATTCATCATCCGCGCGAGCTTTCGAGCGAACTTCACGAAATCACTGAGCAAATAGAGGTAGCCGAAAAGTCGATTACGATTACTGTTTCTTTGAGATCACTCGCTAAAATGCTAAACTTTGAAAGAGTGACGGAAGATAAGTTAGCAAACCACAAAATAGTGGTTCCAATTCGGGTTGCAAAACGCGGCGTCGAGCAGAAGCTCATTGTCGGGGCAGACCTCTCCACGCTGCACCTAGCCGACGAAACTCTTTTGGCAGCTATTGGGCGAGCGCATGTCTGGACCGAGGAGCTGAAGGCAGGCCGCGTTCGCGATTTAAACGAGATCGCTCGTCGGCATGGATTGCCCTCTTCTTATGTGCGCGCTCATTTGCCGTTGGCATTTCTGGCGCCGAGCATAATCTCGGCCATTCTTGAGGGCCGCCAGCCCGCCGACCTTAGTCTCAAGCAGCTCATGTACCGGACGAATTTAGCGCTCGACTGGGCACAACAACGTCGCCAGCTAGGTTTCGATCGCTGATTGTAAGGCTCCGCCAGGCTGTTACCCTTTGCGGTTGCCCTTTTTCCAAACTGCCAGCCGCAATTCCGCCAGCGGAGACGGGGGCTCGGAAGTGGTCCGAAACTACACCCTTGGAGACGGGTAGCGCGCCGCGGCGAGAGGAGGAGCCGGCGTAAGCCGCAGATATGTCGTGTCTTTCCCGACCTGAAGCGGGCAGCACCCAGAGACGGAATTCGGGGCAAGACTGGGTGGCTGTGCTGGCAGTCTACGGCGAACTAGTCTCTGAAGAAAAATCCCTGCGAACAGTGAAAAGATCAGGGACTACCCGGAAATTCCCGCTATTCGCAGAGGCCTATAGAGAGTTAAGCCCCGAAGTTCCGGCTATTTCCGTGCCTCGACGCACGAGAAATCCCTACATCTCGTAACAGGGAATAACAGGGATGGCCGAGCCGGCTCGACGGACCACTTCCGTCACTCATCCGGAGCCTATTGATGGTCGCGCAATCGCGATTTTGGGGGTGGGCCGCAAACGAACCACCCTGATTCTTTGAACTTGAACCAGGCGCGGTGTTGCCCGATTTTTACCTCGGACGCTTCACCTTCGAGGTGGCGGTTGTCCAAGCGAGCCAGTCAAGCCAAGGATGGGCAGTACGTCGGCCGCGCATCAGATCAAGGGGCTCGAGTATCCGCTCGAACCTCGGATGAGCGCCGCATGACGTCGGACCCTCGATTGGCGACTCCCCTTCCGGTGGTGAACGTGTCGGTTCATAACTCGGAGAGCGAAGTCAATGGCACGTACCCGATCCAGCGGAACAGTCGTCGAACCGGCGGCCGGCCTCAAGCCGGTGCTTCAACAGAAGTCGCGCAAGAGGCGAGAGGCACAGAAGACCCTGACCTCCTGCCAACAGCATGCTGCGGTCCAGCGAAACGATCTACTGCCGACTCTGCGCGTCGAATATTTACCAATTGATGCCCTTAGACCGGCAGACCGTCGCGTACGACGAGGGGACGCTTCACAGATCGCCAAGGTCGAGCTGAGCCTCAGACAGTTTGGCGTTTGCTCACCGATCTTAATCGACGGCGACGACCGCATCGTGCACGGCCACGTTGTTTGGGAGGCGGCCCGTCGGCTCGGCCTCGAAAAGTTGCCGGTAGTCAGGATCGGCCATCTCAACCACGCCGAGCGGCGTGCCCTGGCGATCGCTCTCAATCGACTTGGCGAGACCGGCGAGTGGGACGTCGAGGCTCTGAAAGTTGAGTTCGATGAACTGATTGAGCTTGAGGTGGACGTCATCGCGACGGGCTTCGAGTTGGCCGAGGTCGATGCACTCCTTCTTGACGACGAACCAAGCGAAGGTGAGGCCGATGCTGTTCCGACGTTTCCTCAGTTGGCGACTTCTCAACTCGGCGATGTCTGGAAGCTGGGAGATCATCGGCTGGTTCAGGGCGATGCACGTGACCGAGAGGTCTACACCCGCCTCGTAGCTGAAGACGAGAGCGTCAGGCTCGCCCTGACCGACGTCCCGTTTAACGTTCCGATCCGAGGTCACTGTACCGGGCAAGCACACCACCGTGAATTTGAAATCGCCCACGGCGAACTCAGTCGCGAGGAGTTTGACGCCTTCAATAAGGATTGGATGCGACTTGCATCTGCGACGCTCGTCGAGGGCGGCCTTCTTGCGACGTTCATCGACTGGCGCAGCGTTGACCTTATCCTGTCGGCCGGACGCGAACTTGGTCTAGACCTCTTGAACATCGTGGTCTGGGCGAAGTCGAACGCCGGCCAAGGCAGCCTATGGCGGTCCCAGCACGAGATGCTGCCCATCTTCAAGAAGGGAAGCGCGCCACACATCAACAACATCGAGCTCGGTCGCTGGGGCCGCTATCGCAGCAACGTCTGGACCTATCCCGGCGCCTCCACGCTCGGCTCGGATGCTCGTGAAGGACTGGCTGTCCATCCGACTGTGAAGCCGCGAGCCCTGCTCGAAGACGCCATTCTCGATGTTACGGACCGCGGTGACATCGTGCTCGACTGTTTTCTTGGTTCGGGCTCGATGCTGCTTGCTGCGGAAGCGACCGGGCGCATCTGCCGGGCAATCGAGATCGACGGCCGCTACTGTGACGTCGCCATCGCTCGATGGCAGCAGATGACGGGGTACGAGGCAATCCTCGAAGAAACCGGCGAGACGCATGATGCAGTGGCGCGGCGGCGTGGTACGGCGTTCCGGACGGGAGGAGAGCACTGATGCCGAAAAAGTCTCCAAAGGCCCCACCGAGTGACAGCGTCGGCTACCGCCGACCGCCGAAGCAGCACCAATTCAAGCCCGGTCAGTCCGGCAATCCGAAAGGGCGCCCGAAGGGAGCGCCGACCCTTCAGGAGGTCATGGCAAAAGAGGCGACTAAACACATCAAGATTAAGCAGGGCGATAAAATCATCGTCGTTCCGAAGTTAGAAGCGCTGGCACGCCGTGTGTACGCCAAGGCATTGGAAGGTGATCTTGCTGCCGCCCGTATGGTCTTTCAGCTTGCGGCCGAGCCTGAAACGGCGACGACTGCAGAGTCGGCGGAGTCCTTCGCGCTACCGGACGACGAGGTCATCAAGCGCATGCTGAGTCGCTTTGACCACGTCAACCCGCAAAGCGGGAGCAAGTAGATGACCGCCTCGCGTGCGTCGGAGCAGACGGCCAATGAGAGCCAGGCGCAGATACTTGATGGCCTCATCGCGTTCGCCCGCGCCGACTTCATGTGTTTCGTCGAGCTTGCGTTCGGCGTGCTGCATCCCGGCAAAAAGTTGATCTATGCCGACTACCTGCAAGTGATGGCCGATGTTTTGATGGGCGTGGAGGACGGCGACTTCCGACGCGTCCTTATCAATCTGCCGCCGCGGCACATGAAGTCGATGCTGACCTCCGTGCTCTACGTCGCCTGGCGTCTCGGTCGTGATCCGACGACCAAATTTGTTACGATCTCGTATGGCGATGACTTAGCGCATGATCTTTCGGGGATGACGCGCTCGCTTATGAATTCCGAACTTTATGGACGTATCTTTCCGGAAACCATTCTCGATAAGAAGGCCGTCGATTACGTCCGCACGACGAAAGAGGGTGCTCGCTACGTGACGTCCGTCGGCAGCGATATCACAGGGTTCGGCGCCGACATCATTATTCTCGATGACCCGATGCAGCCCGACGATGCCGCATCAGAGAAAGCCAAAGAGCGCCTTCGCAGCTGGGTGTTCAATTCCGTGCTGACACGTTTCAATGATGCGCCGACCGGCGCTCTCATTCTCGTTATGCACCGGCTGGCGCCCGACGACTTATCGGCGACGCTGGAACCCAGCGCCGACTTTGTGTTGAAGCTGCCGCTGATCGCCGAACAAGAAGAAAAATATCTGCGTCATGGCAGGACGACGATGTATCGCCGCCCTGGCGACGTACTCAACCCGGCGCGCATGACTCCGGAGAATGCCGCGAAGCTTAAGGCGACTCTTCCCGATTACGTTTGGGACGGACAGTACCAACAGCGTCCGACGGCCGGTGGCTCAGGCATGCTTTCGGTCGAGCGGTTTCAGAGGTTCGACCTTTCCAAACCGCCGAAGTTCGAACTGAGCATCCATTCGTGGGACGTCGGGGCAACGATCGGCGGCAACGCCAGTGTGTGCACGAAGTGGGGCTTGGCCTTCAATAAAGACAAGAAAGACGCGCTCCACCTGACGCAGGTTATTTCTGTTCGACTTGAACTGCCCGAGGTTCTCGCCACGATCAAAGCCGAAATCGAAAGAGACCGACCTGCCCTCGTCGTCATCGACGAGCGCGGGATCGGCCTTGGCGTTGTTCAAGAACTAAAGCGTGCCGGATATCGAAACATATCCTGGTCCAATGCGACAAAGGAGCCGGTCGAGATTGGATCGGCTTCCAGGTCTCGACCCTCCGACTCGAAGATCGAACGCTTCGGCCGCGCGATCCTTAGGATCGATGCTGGGCAAGTGCAGATCCCGATGTCGGCACCGTTCCTCGAGAAGTTTCTCTACGAGACCAGCGCGTTTCCGAACATATCGGACGACGATCAGGTCGACAGCATGACCCAGGTCATTGCAAATTTTGGCAACGCAATTGCTCAGGCGCGTCGCAATAAACGAAATTTCGGATAAGTGCCATATAGCTTTGTCGGCTTGGTCGCAGCCGAAGGCGCAAATATTTGGATCGCCGCTAACGAAATCGCGCCCATCATGATTTAATGAGCGAAGGCCCGTAGGATCGTCCGCCGTTCAATCTTCAGGCGTTCTAGTAACGATCCTTTGCGCTTCGGTCGCGAAGAGCGGCGGCAGCGGGCTGTCGAGCGTATCGCAAATGGCGCGCAGCAGCTCCGCTTCGCGGACGGTAACATGATCGTTCGCTAAAATGCAGGCCGCCACGGCGACGACGATTCGCTGCTTGATTGCTGGAACGGATTGACGAAGCTTTTGCAGCGCTGTGTCAAACGCGGCGAGGGAGCATTCCTCGAGAGGCGGCAAACAGTGGATGTTGTCACCGCCGGTATAGCCGCGCATGCCCATGTCGAAGGCTCGGTCAGCCGAGTCGAACTCCGGTTGTCCCTCCCAGGCCAGTAGCGCCAACACCGTGGCCATCGGCTCCACCAGTTTCTGCGGCGAGCTGATCATGGAACGCGTCTGACGCTGCGGCATGTATTGAGCATCGAGATGACGATGCAGCACACAGCGGAGGGTGTACTCGAACAGGCTCAACTGCTGGTCAGCGACCATGAGTTTCTCGACTTCGTCGCGGAATGTTCGGTGCTGGCGAGGCGACATCTGCCGCAGAGCTGGCATCGCAAGATCCAAGAGAGGCAGACGATACGCGTCAGGCAGGGCTTCGACAATATCGACCAGCCGCAACGTTTCTGCCAAGGCGGGCGGTTCAGTGCTTGCCTCCAACTGGGCCAGCTGCACGCTTCGCAAGTCCGCGCGGGGATCCAGGAGAAGGGCATAGACTAGAGCTTGCGCGCTGAACGGATCTTCAGCGGCAAGCCGGAGCCCCTCGGGTATGTCGTCCTGGAGCGTCTGTGCGTAGCTGATCACTTCTGGATCGACGTGGCCGACCCGGGAGGCCGCCCTGTCGGCCAATCCCAAGACTGGAACCGGCACCTGCGGCAGCCCCGGCATCCCAGCGAACGGCGGAACGCGGTTGGAGCGTCGGCCTTCGATTTCCGTCCGATCGATGCTGACCTTTCGCACCTCCGGAAATTGGCCGTCAAACTGGGGATCGAGCCGACGAATGCGCTCGACCAGAGGCGGGTGAGTAGCCAGCAGCCCAGCAAACCCCGCCGTCGCAAAGACGTTCGCAAAAAATATGTGACCGGCTTCGCCAGCTTGCGGGATGTCGATGCGCGACCCCTCGGCCAATCCGCCGATCTTCTTAAGCGCACCGGCAATGCCCTCGGGGTTACGCGTGAACTGGACAGCACTCGCGTCGGCCAAGTACTCGCGCTGCCGAGATACCGCTGCCATGATCGCGCGTCCGAAAAATGCTCCCGCCAGACCCAGCACGAACAGGCCGATGCCGAGCATCACTAGACCACCCCGGGAATCATTGCCTCTCGGCGCGCTAACACCGGACGTCCGCATGAGCATGCGGCCGGCGATGGATAACGCCATGAGCCCGAATATCAATCCGATCAACCGGATGTTGAGCCGCATATCTCCATTCAGGATATGGCTGAACTCGTGGGCCACCACGCCCTGCAACTCGTCGCGAGTCAAGTAGTCGAGACTGCCCCGGGAGACGGCAATCACGGCGTCTCCAGGAGCGTAGCCAGCCGCGAACGCGTTGATGCTCGGCTCTTCCAAGACATAGACAGGGGGTACCGGCACACCAGCTGCGAGGGCCATTTCCTCCACAATGTTGAGTAGCCGCTTCTGCCGCGCGTCGGTGGTCGCGCCGGGTATCTCCTGGCCGCCCATCATCAGGGCGACGGCTTGGCCGCCGGACGAGAGCTGAGCCACCTTGAAAACACTGGCGCCTCCGACAACAAGGCCAACCCCTGGCGCCGCGACCAGCAGCAATTGCGGTTGCCACCAGGACACCGGTTCGCCTTCGCTATATGAGCTCAGCGCCAGCAGCAGACCGTACACGAGCGCGATCAGAATCAAGATCGCGAGGACGAAATAGGCGACCAATAGGAAGGTCTTACGGCGAGCATTATCTTGCTGCTGGAAAAAATCAGTGGCCATGATTGGAGCGGCCTTGGAGCTTGGAACCGAAAGCACAGCGCGACATTCCGAGCTACTGGAACGACACCTTGGGCGCTGCCCGTTCGGCCTCCGCCGTTTCGAGCAGCGGCGCTTCCTTGAAGCCGAACGTGTTGGCCACCATTACAGCCGGAAAAACATCCCGCCGGATATTATACGCGGTGGCGGCGTCATTGAACGCTTGCCTCGCGAAGCCGACCTTGTTCTCGGTCGACGTGAGTTCCTCCTGCAGGGCGAGCATGTTTTGGTTGGCCTTGAGGTCCGGGTAGGCTTCCGAAAGCGCAAAGAGGCGACCAAGGACTCCACCGAGCTGCGCCTCCGCTTGATTAAGCTCCTTCATGGCCGCCGGATCGCTGGGTGTGGCCGCGACTTTCTGCTCGGCCATCATTGCACTGTTGCGGGCTTTGATGACCGCGTCGAGCGTCTGTCTCTCGTGGCTCATGTACCCCTTGACCGCTTCGATCAAGTTCGGAATCAGTTCATAACGGCGCTTGAGCTGTACGTCGATCTGGGCGAAGGCATTCTCAAAGCGCTTCTTCCCGACCACCAATCCGTTGTAGACGCCCATAAGCCAGAGCGCCAAAAGCACTCCGATAGCGAGCAACACGAGAAGGGTGATGACGACGGGACTCATGACGCTGACCTCCGACGAGAGACGGTGGATCTAAATCATCGCGCAACGACTGACGTGGCACTTGTCTTATAGAATCTTTCCGAAAAATTCCGCATATTCGGAAGTAATTGATCAAGGAGCGGTCACCACGTTTATCGGGTGCCGCCTGCGATACTGTGCTGCCTCCTGTTGGCCCCGTTCGGGACTCTGCGAATTACGTTGGGCCAAGGGACGGCATTAGAAGACATGTTGGCGGTCGATACGTTCTATTTTCATTCTGATCGGCTGCCGTCACCTTTCATGATGGGCCTTTTGTCTTCAAGAATGTTGCCTGACGTTGTAGAAAAGATCCAGACGCGACGACCCGATAGGCCTAACCGACCTCCGGCGGTGCGACCGGGCACGCTCCACACGGAAGACTCGGTCACAACGACCGATGGCCAGCGCGCGGATCGCTAGGCCCAAGTTTCTCGATGCGAGTGACGTGTGAAAATTACCGACAATGGCTTTGTTTTTGTTGTCGAAGATGGAATGGGTGCAAACCTTGGTCTCGGCATCCTAGTTCCAGCTCTCGCTGTCGGTATTTTTAGCTGGTTCATCTGGCCACCGATTGCGGGCAATAGCCACGTGGTAGGCTCGGTATTTTCATTTGTGGTCACAGCGATATCGCTGGCGGTGTTGACGCCGCCACAAACTACAGCGTTTGATCGAAATCGACGCGAGGTGCATATCGCAACCGGCTGGCCGCCGGTATTCGGCCGAGAAAGAACGATTTCGTTTGCCGATATTCGCGAAGCCGCCGCGTGGCGGCGCATCGATATTGGCGAACTTGGTTCGGCACGACCTGTGTTAATCCTAAATAACGGCCGCAAGGTCTTTCTATCACATTATAAACGATCGCCCAAAAGATGCCGGCTCATTGTTTGCGCAATCAACATACTGCTCAGCGATGCCTGCCATTTGCACGGCGACTTTTCCAAAACCAAAGCCTAGTCAACCTTGCCGCTGTACTCATGATTGGGTTGGGGCGCGGCCCTTCGTTGACAGGACGCGGGCGGCTCATATGATCACTCCGTATAGCGACTATATATTCGCGAAAGCAGCTCCTTATTTCCGGACGCAGCCAGGATAGGCTTTTGAATGGAACGCGAGCAATGAGTGTCCGAAGTTTGTCGCCGTCATCTGTGACGCTTGCGCTGTCGATTCTTGGCGCCTGCCTGACTCTATTCCCCGTGCACGGAGCCGCGGCGCGAGACTGCAGGTGGTTCGGAACGAAACCGTTCTGCGATGGTCAGTGTCCGGCGGGGTGGGACTATACCGGCAAGCGGCGGTCTTGCACGACGGGGTCGCAACGCTATTGCTGCGAGCCGTTGGGCAGCACGACCACCGTTGACAAGGTAGCCCCCTGCCACAAGCAGTGCGCCCCGCTTCTCAAAGCGGTAACACCTGTTGCCGAAGCGCGGCGCGTTTATGGGAACTGTAGGGCGCTTTGCGACCGCAAGGGCAATATCACCTGTCCGGATGGGCATCAGCAGTCGTGGCGCCAACCCAAGTGTTGAACCATCCCGCTTGCGGTGTCAGGCCGAATGTCTACACGCGGACTAGATGCTTCGCCTACTCACGGTTTTTCCCATGCAAAGCTGCCCAGGCGACAAAGATAAGAATCGATCCGAAGAACGCGAGCATTTTCCATCGATCCGGCGGATCAACCCATGAAACAGCTTTGAGCACGCCGATCACGACGATCAGATAGACGCTCCAGAAAAATATGCGAACCAGCATCGACTGAACCAGGGCTAAATGTTTCTCGTCGTCGCGGCGGTCACGGTCCCTTTTGAATGGTGCTCGCGAGATTGCTCAGGCCCATCGCCAGTGTGGCATTGGCGCCGCCATGTTCTCCCGCGACGTCGGCACCTAGATTTGAGCTTTCGGGGGTCGGCCCAAGGCCTAGCTTCGTTACCCGAGCTAACTCTGCACTAGGGCCAATGCCAGGCTTTGTTGAGGGAGCCGTGTTGGCTAGAGCGGGCTGCTGCAACAGCTTGCCCGGCGTTGGCGTAGATTTAGCCATCGGACTAACGTCATTTCCGGACAAACGGTCCATTCGCGGTGCCTCGGGTACATGAAGGGAAGTGCCGCCCACGCGCGCCCAAGCGTCTTGCTCGATTGCGTGTGCACGTGTGGCAGCTTTGGTGGCTTCGGCGAACGCTGCATAGTTCTCCGGTGTTGGATCAGCCTTAAATTCCTGCTCGGCCTGTTGCATGCTTTTTTCGGCCGTGACACGCGCATTTGTCTCTGCCTGAATGGCTGCAAGACGCTCGGCATCGTTGCGGGGGCGTCGCGATGGGCCGTCGGCTGGCGGCACCGGTGAGCGTTCCGTCGGGGCCAGAGGATCAGGTGCCCGCTGGGTCGGTGGCACGGGTGAGCGTTCCGTCTGAGCCAGTGGATCGGGTGCCCGCTGGGTCGGTGGCACGGGTGAGCGTTCCGTCGGGGCCAGTGGATCGACCCCGTTG
>Ga0256781_1000091_pt1 | contig 17011 bp, 24 predicted proteins | sample MC6MC0932MT_FD_186055 | JGI IMG/M metagenome (GOLD analysis project Ga0256781, IMG submission 186055) | Metatranscriptome of enriched soil aggregate microbial communities from Iowa State University, Ames, United States - MC6-MC0932-MT... | ecosystem: Environmental > Terrestrial > Soil >...
CCGCCTCGTGATCGCCGGATCGACGATGAGCTTTTTCATCTATGTCTTCGTCAATCTGGCGATGGTGACGGGCCTGGTTCCGGTCGTCGGCATACCGCTGCCGCTGGTGTCGTACGGCGGGACCGCGATGATGACGCTGATGGTCGGCCTGGGGCTGGCGATGTCGGGGTACGTCCACGGCCGCGAGCCCCGGCGCGGCGAAATTGGCCCATTCTGGTAGCCTGGCCGCGACTGTTTTGTCTGCTCCGTCCGGTCTCGATCGGCGGGGGGTGGACACGGCCGTCGGCCGATGCTATGCGCTCCCCACACGGGGCCCGCACGGGCCCCTTCGCCGTCCTTACGCCACCGTTTGTGGCCCTCGGGCGGCCGGCGGGTGATTAGCTCAGTTGGTAGAGCAGCTGACTCTTAATCAGCGGGTCCACGGTTCGAGTCCGTGATCACCCACCAAAATCAATAACTTACCGTTACGACGTGTAAGTCCTAAAAACTATAAACTCCTATAAACTTTCTGAACGCGGCGCCAGGCGGCTGACTTGGGCAGACGGCTGCGCGGATCAGAGGCTAAAGTAAGGGAGCGCAGTTATGCTCACAATGTGGTGAGCACTAAGGAGACGCCCCGGGGACTCGCGGTATGCATGAACAATGAGGGACGCATTCATTGGTTATCCGGCTGAGCCGCCGGAGTTAGTCGATAACATCAAGGCTGGCATTGAGACTTTTCGCGGTTGGCGACGCTCAACACAGCTGCGCCCATGGACCGAATTCGATGGTGCTTCATCACCGATTATCAAAGATGTTGTTCGCGCGATCCAAGAATGTGAGGCATCGTTCTTTGATATCACCGTTCCTAATCCTAACGTCTTCTACGAAATCGGCTATGCCGTAGGGCTAGGAAAACCGATCTTCCTCATCTTGCTTGAGGCCTGGAAGGGCGGCATGCAGCGCCAGGTTGAGCTTGGCCTATTTGATACCCACAGACTAAAGCGCTATCGGAACGGAGACGATCTTGCGAACATCGTGCGCGATGCACGCGAGCCTTATCAACAAAGCCCTCCCGGAATCACAGTCGATCAGACCCGTCCGATTTTCTTCCAAAATCATTTGGAGAAAATCGAATTTGCAACTTCGTACTTTTCGGCTGTTAAGGCACAGCGGCTTGGGCTTCGCACTTATGATCCAGCAGAAGATCATCGGTTGCCGCTAGACCGCGCGTTCAGAGAAATCAACTCTTCCGGCGGCGTATATCTTTCTTTGATCCCACAAACCATTAAAGGAGCAGAGGAACATAATCTTCGCGCATACCTTCTTGCTGGAATAGCGGACGGCGCTGGCATTCCCCGCACGGTTTTGAAGTACCAAGACTTCACGGCCCCTTTCGACTTGCGCGATGGGGTTACGACGGTCAGAGATCGAAACGAAATCAAAGCAGCGGTTGTGGATCTGGTTCCTAGAATCCATGAGCGCCAACAGCAAATGCGCGTGCCGGCGCGTCCACTGGCGCGATCACACTTAGTGAACCTTTCTCTGGGCGCTACTGCCGCTGAGAACGAGCGACTAGTGTTGGATCATTACTTCTTGGAAACCCGCGAGTTCAAACGTACCCTCCGTGGAGATGCTAGATTGGTTGTCGGCCGAAAAGGGGTTGGAAAGACCGCGATCTTTTGGCAGGTGCGAGATCGTATTAGAGCCAACCGGGCTAATCTCGTTCTCGATTTGCGTCCGGAAGGCTTCCAGCTTCGAAAATTGAGCGAGGTGATTGCAAGCAACTTTTCAGAAGCCACTCACTCACACACCATGACGATTTTCTGGGAGTATGTCCTCTACTTAGAACTCGCTCACAAAATTTTGGAGGATGACTATGCGGTGTATGCCCGTGACAGTCGTATTACGGCAGTCTATGAAAAACTCAGAGACGCCTATGAAAACGTTGACGAGTTCAGAGAGGGCGATTTCCCAGAGCGGCTTCTCCGATTGATAAATAGGCTAAGGCAAGAGCTTGACTCCGATGGCTATATCCGGGACGGCAAAATTCTAACGACTCCCGAACTTACGGAAATGATCTATAGGACGGACTTTCCGAAACTGCGAAATCTTATCATCGGTTACGTTGCCCTCAAAAAGCAGACGCTCATATTGGTAGATAATTTAGATCGCGGTTGGACTACTGCCGGCGTAACAGCTAGTGACGTCCGCATCGTTCAGTGCCTAATGGATGCTGGAAGACGCATTGAAAGAGCTGCAGGAAAAGCCAACGTTCAAATTTCAACCGTGATTTTTCTCCGCGACGACATTTATCATTGGCTAATGGATGAAGCGAGCGACCGCGGCAAGGATAGTACTGTTTGGGTTCAATGGCGGGAGCCTGTTTTATTGCTCCAACTAGTTGAAGCTAGATTGCAGACTGCGTGCGCTGAGCTTGGGATCGAACCGCCACTAAAGTTTGAGGATATCGTTGAGGGGAATATCGATGGTGAACCTATCTTCGACTACCTGGTTCGGCATTGCCTTCGCCGTCCACGATCACTGCTAGACATGATTGAACTCTGCCTGTCTAACGCTGCACTTTCAGGAAGGGGAAAGATTACTGGCGATGATGCTAGGAGAGCAGTTGCTTCTTATTCAACCGATATGCTTCGCGATTTGAACTATGAAATTCGTGACGTTGCACCCAACGCTAATCGTGTCATTTACTCCTATGCCAACGAAGGCATCAGGCTAGATAAACGCAATACGGAACGCATTGCCAATCAACAACTAAAGGACGCCGCAGCTAGCGAGCGTTTTGTACGGATGATGTTGTGGTTTGGGTTTTTTGGGGTCATTGGATCGGGCGGAGCTGAAAATTACGTCTTTGATCATGGTGACGACGTTCAACTTTTGCTATCGCACGCTGGGAAGACGAATAATCCGATCTTTTGCATTCATCCGCTATTTCGCAGCGCTTTGTCGGCCAGAGCAGATCTTCTCTTTTAAAAAACGGCAGCTCCGAGACGCTGGCGTTACCCGTGTCGGCGCCTTCTTGGGCGGTGCCCAGTCCATTGCCTCAGGCGCAGGTAGACTAGCTGACAGCTTGTGTGCCAGACGGCTGACTGCTCCGGCTTGCTAAAGTACCATTGCTCGGCTCACACACCTGGCCAACGTCAGGCAAACCGTCATTGGCCGATTGTCTTGGTTTTTTTATGTGCTTTTTTGGCGAGTGGGCTAGGGACAAGCAGAAAACTGCTTCAATCTAGACGGGTGAAAACACTGAGCAAAAAAAATGACGCGGAATGGCAGCTTTCGCGTTATTATTTTCGGGGAATGAAATTTAGGAGAGAAACATGAAGAGGGCAGTTTACAGCTTCATTTTGTTGGCAGCTGTTATTGTTGGTAGTTTGATACTTATTAAAACGGATAATTTGCCGAACGTAATCAGTAGGGTCAAAGATAAGATCAGTCTTTTGGTCGATACTCCTAACTTAGAAGCGAAATTGCTGACCAGATCAGCAGAAGGTCTGTTTAATGTAAGTAGGGTGGATTTTCTGTCAAAAGATGATCGGCCGCTACAGATACAGAACGTGATAATCAATAACAACTGCGAAATTCCTAATCCAATGAAGCATGTCAATTACTTTGCTTGCAAGAAGCCGGGGGATTGCCCCGAAGTAAATCCGCCTTTGAATATCGGGCAGACATTTCAGATTAATTCCGTGGACATGCAGAAAAAGAATTGTGGAATGCCAGAAATAGTGAAGGTCGTTGTTAACACGGATAAGGGTTCAATCGAATTTAACTGGTGAAATTTGTCTTCAAGAGGTCAATAATAAATTTCACTGGTTTTCGTGCGCTCAGTTCCAGCGCGGCAGTAAGGATCGGGTCTGGAAGGCGGAGATTGCTTGCCCTTACCTAAACCATAAAACAACGCCGATGAGGGGCGGCACAATCCAAATGATTGCGTACAGCCAGTAAGTCTGGAGCCACGCCCTTTGTTTCACGCGTTTGAGTTGGATCTCAGCTGCCTTTCGCGACAAAGAGTCTGGCGCATCCTCCAATGATTGTTGAGCCTTGGCGAGGTCATAATCAATATCATCGTGGTTGACTTCGCATTTCTCCAACGCACGCTCATACTCAGCCACTAAGCGGTCCAGTTCGTCCTCAGATCTCGGATTAGAACTAGAGAGTTTCCTGAGAACTGAGTTGACTTGACGCCCACATGTATCAAAGCGCTTTGATTTAGTAGAGTGCTCTTTGGCTTGTTCAACTAGCCCCAAGATCAGAGACATCGCCCCGGTTATCTGAGACGCGAACTCCAGTGCATTACGTTGGTGGATGGTGAGGTCATCTCTGAATATGAGGGTATAAACTGGGACGAGGAAGCCAGTCAGACCTGCGACGGCGAAAGCCAACACACTGGCGTCGTTCTTATGTTCAAAACGTTTGGCGGCGTTAAAGCGGGCTCGCTTCACAAGTTTCCAATCGCGCAAAAATTTCGCGACCATCCGCTCTAAGGGGAGCGGCTGATTGGAGGGCCAGTATCCCGGTGGCGGCGGCGGGCCGAATCGATCCCTGGACATACTTGAGGATAGCGCACTACTCGTAATGTAGATAAGAGCGGGGAGCGATGAGGGGGGAAAAATGGGATACGCCAGGGGACTATTCGCATTTTGTGTCATTGTGGCGCCGAGCTGCAACGCTGCTGCGTCCACACGACTCATTTGCGGGGGAACCTACACTCAGGGCCCACCTAATCCGATAGAAGCTAAAGTTGGTCCGGGCGCAACCGTCGTTGACATTGAGGCTGGATTACTTTCAACGCCCATCGGTAAGTTCCGTATCACTCAAAGTGCGCAAGACGCGATTACTTTTGACAGCCCCGACGGCAAACTGAAAGTCTTTGGACGAATGGACCGTTTTACGGGTGAAGTTATGATTTTAGAACGTACGCCGGAGGAGGAAGCGAAGATGCGTGCCGGACAAAGCTCCGTCGCAGCCGTTGTGATTCAATTGCATTGTTCGGCTGCTAAACCTCTTTTTTGAAACGACTGATCATCAGTCCCTCAGCCCACGGTCTGCTGTATTTGTAATGGCGCTGCTATTCTGACCTGCGCGCATTTTTGTGGAATTCTGGACAATCGAGACATCCAAAGCGGGAAGGTCGCGTGGCTGTTTTCAGACCAATCACAATCCGGGGCAGGCGCTACGACTTCGAGCACCTGGAACCGATAGAGCTAGACATCACAGCGGGCAGCGGCGGTAAGTCTCCTAAGACTTTTCGCGTACTCGTAAACTTCGGCTGCCATTGCTTCACTGAAGAATATGACGTGACGAAACATGCGCGGGAAGATCGATACATGCACGAAGATGAGTATCGCGCTTTTTGTCCGATCCGATATGAGCACTCTAAGAATCTGCCGGAAGTCGTCAAAGCTCTTGGAAAGAAGAATGCTTACGTAACACAGCAGAGTAACTACATGATCGTTCAACGGAGGACGGAAGCAGGCGCGACGATACGATACGCAATCTTCTTCACTGTTGAGAAGGGTCCGAAGCACGGAGCTGATGTCGTTGTGACGATTGCCAGTGCCTACGACAAGCCCAAGCTGACGAGAATAGCGCCGTGCATCAATTTCTCAACTTTAGTTGCCAAAACGCACAAAGGTGAAAAAGTAAAGCCGCCGACGTCCAGTTACATACGAAAGAAGAACCCACTTCGACGACGAGCGCGGGCCAAACCTGGATCTTAGATCCCCAGCCGCTCGACGCCGCGTCGTGCTGCTTGAGTGCGACGAGCAAGAGGGATCCTCTGCGAAGGAGAACTTGGTGGGGCGGAACCTGCGTGTCAGACTAGATCTACGACTTTCCTCTGTGCCGCCGCATCCACTTCAATATACCTTTGGGTGGTGCTGAGCGCCTTATGGCCGGCAAGCACTTGAACGTCCCTGAGCGAACCTCCGACCGTAGAGATCTTTCGCGCGGCGTTTGTTATGAACGTTCGCCTCCCAGAATGGCTGGAGCAGCCTTGCAGTCCGATCGACCGGTACCAAGCGGCGAATAAGTTGACGATGGCGGCAGACGAGAATTGCTCTGATCGTTCCGTTGTGATGACGTATTGAGAAGGGCCTGCCTCCTTGTGCAGCAACTGCAGGGCAGCCTTCAGCTCCTTGTTGAGAGGAATGACCCGGCCGGATTTGCCCTTGCTAGCAGCGTTCCTCAGGTGAATAGCGGAGGTCAGCTGTCCCTGAGCATCGGTGATCATATCCCAGGTGAGGTTGGCGATCTCCTTAGCTCTTAGACCCGCTTTGATGGAGAGTAGGGCGATCACCTTATTGCGCAGCGGATAGCGTGTACCCTTAAGCATCGTGAAGAGCAGGGCGACTTGGCTCCTGCAGAGCGTCTTCGCTTGTTTCGTTAGACCCATGACCAAACTCATTATGTTTTCAGCCTACGACTAGCTAAAATTATGAGTCTGAAGGGTCGCAGGAACAAAGCCGTGAAAAACTGACTCGATTTCAGTCGGTTAGTCCGACTGATTGTAAAAGGTAGAATTCCAAATGAGTGCAGAAGGGAGGTTTGAATGACTGAGTGCAAGCCGATCAATGCGACGTCGGTGCCACCTCGCGCTCGGCAGTCAAGCTATCCCGAGCCGTTCCGCTCTAGAATGCAAAAGCGCGAGAAGCGTGCATTGGGCGATCATTTCGGATTGCGGAACTTTGGAGTCAATCTCACTAGGCTACTTCCGGGCGGAGAATCTGCGCTTCTTCATCGCCACAGCAAGCAAGATGAGTTCATCTACATTTTGGAAGGCGAACCGACGCTTGTGACGGATGCCGCCGAAGTTCAACTGCGGCCGGGTATGTGCACTGGTTTCCCTGCAGGCGGAGTTGCACACCAGCTCGTAAACAGAACAGATCGCGACGTGATGTACCTTGAGGTCGGAGATCGAACTCCGGGGGACGTCGGGGAATATCCATCAGATGATCTTGTGGCGACCGAAGTGGAGGGTCGCTGGGTCTTCAACCACAAAGACGGAACGCCGTACTGATTAAGGTCGGGAGCATGCCCTGGGCACGAGCATCTTTGCGAGAGCCGTTACCTTTGTTCCGCCTCCAATAAAGTAATGCGACAAGTGCTGAACGACAGCATTGCTGGCAACAAAGCCCCAAGCAATGCCGGTATCCAGCGGAGTGGGTGTGAAGTTTCCAGCGGCGTCGATGCAGTTCATCGTTCCCGGTCCGTCAATCATCGAATAGAGAACGCGTCCCGAGTTCAGAAGGCGAACCCGTTTTAGTGCTCTCTGATAGAGAGCGGGTTCGATTTCGTACGGACCCCACGACTTCACTTCGCGACCTGACCGGCAGGCCATTTGCAAAGTCTGCCCAAGAGTGAAGTTGCGGCCGCGAACCGAACTGAAAGGTTCTACAAAGCCAGAGGCGGGCAGCCAGCTGATGGTTGCCGGTTTGATGACGCCTTTGGAGATATCGTCTCCCTTATAGAAGCTCGCGAACGTATGGGATTGGACGACATCGTTGTTTGCTCCCTGATAGCCCCAGACCACGACATAGTAGTGGCCTCTGAGAGATAAATGAGCGACCGGCTGCGCTTTCAACGCTAGGGGCAACACCAGGAAGCTAAGCAGCGCAAATAAACTAATCCGGCTCACGGAGTCTGGCATCCCAAGATCTAAAATCTTGCCCAACAACGCTAAAGGCAGCCAAACGGATCCCATCACCCGGTTAAGGCGCGTAATGCCCAAGCCGCGTTTGCCGTGCTGCATCGCTCTGCCTGCTAGGTCAGGAACTTCTTGCAGGAATGGATGTTGAAAAACAAAAACGTTCCAGTGATGGACGTCATGCCTTGCAACAGAACTGAACCCGTTAGAAAGGGATTATTCGCAATCTGTTTGCTCATGTCCTCTGCTGCTCATGCAGTTGAAAACGAAGGGTTCGCGGGCGAACTGATTTGCAGCACCGGTGAACCCATTAAGGACGCGGGCGTGCCAGAGCTGGCGCTTCCATCAATCAGCATGAAGCAAAAGTGCGAGTTCAGGAACTCTGTATCTGGCGAGAGCGCAACCTACACTGGGGAAATAAAATTGGCGCAGGTATCTTCTGTTCCGGTCCCTCGCACGTTTATTTGGCAGGTCAAAGCTTCAGTAGTGTCAACGACCTTGACGTCCTTACTCGCCCAAAAATTTGAAGCGCAGCCTCGCGAGCGTAATGAGCCACTAATCGCAATGGGCCAAACTGATCCCAAGATAAGGATCCAGCGGTTGACTGATCGTACGAAGGACAACCAACTGATAATGATCGACATGCACTTGAAGCTCCTCTCCCTGCTGACGTGAACACAATCCTCTATCGACATTAAGAGCTGAATGGTTGGATCCTTCTGATGATCCAAGCTGCATATTCACCTGAGCCTCTAGCTTCTTTGATCCGTGGCAGCTCACGTTCCAGAACGAACTGCATGTCCCTGATGATGCAGCGGCGGATGAGAGCCATTCGGGTCCAACCCAGCACTTCTGATGCTTGATCAAGCTCCGCTACTAGGGCTGCTGGAAGAGTTATTAGAATAGGGATGTAACCTTTCATTGAAGTTGGATGGTCTCCTAGATGGAATTGCTGGTTGAGAATTGAGAAGCTAGGGCTAGCTGGAAAACGTAATCGCAAGCTTGGAAACAATGCATCAATCCCGGGAACATAAAGAGCTAGTGAGGTTGCTAACCTCCTAGAGGAATCATGAGTGCAATGAGTAATCAAGAGCAGCTCAGCCAACTCATGAAAGTTTCAGAGAGATCGGAGTGGGAAGGAGATTATACCCGGCAACCCGTATGTACGTTCATCCAATCAATGGCGTCCGCGTAATCGGACTTAGTTTTATATTTAGCGATATACGAAAGCCAACCGTGAAGATCAGTGCATGGTCTGACATCCGTCTGCACGTTGCCAAATAGCGTGCGGTTCCACGAGGAAATGATTAAACCGTGGAACTCTTCATCGCTGAGGTGAGGCGGCTTATCAATGCAGAAGTGGGCATGAAGTCCGGTGCCATCGGTTCGCTCAGTAGCACCTACAGATGTTAGTCGCAGGCCATACCGTTGCGAGCTTTTGCCAAAAGCACCTTTGTTCAAAAATGCCAAGAAATACTCGAGATTTTTGGTGGCGGCCAAGGAATCAAGAGGGAAGAAGGCAGTGTTAGAGACGATGCCTTGTTTGAACGTTAGTGATACGGCAAATGGACGTCGCCATGGTAGATTGATGGCCCAGTTTAAGAACGCTCTTCGCGTAGCAGCGCGGTCAATAGGCGAATATTTTAAATATGTCATTGAATTCTGAAATAAGAGAGTGGGAAATATTAGAATGGAGCAAGCATGTCGGTCCAAGACACACGCACGGCGATATATTTAGGCGCCACTCCTGGCAACTATTTGGTCAGACGAAATCAGATGAAGAATTGCACCGAGTGCAACTTTGCAATTATGAACATCCGAGGTAGCGGGAAGTCCAGGCGAATATGCCATCAATACGACGCAATTTCGTCATGGTGCGGACGGAATATTTGTTATTGTGGAGTGCGGGAAGCCAAAAACCCAAGTCCTAAACCTGTGAGAGGGGGAAGGGACGAGTCATGAGTGAGGAATCATGGGTATTGGCATTCTCGAAGTTACAAACATCGCAAACGCAATAAATGGGCTGATCGACGGCAAATTGGAATCGGACTTGAAAATCGCTGAACACGCCTTCGGTGCGAAGAAGTGGGCAGCGAGTATGAAGAAAGAGCTTCATGCGAAGCTCAATATGAGCAAGTTCACGTTCAGTCGTTATTCGTATATTGGCGAACGACTGAGGGTTCTGAAACCGATCAAGGCACATTTGCCAGAGGGCTATTCGCTGCTCGAAGCGATTGCGCGGTTGAGCGACACAGAGATCGCGTCAGCAGTAAAGGCGGGTGTCATAAATCCTAAGATGATGCGATCTGACCTCGACGCGTGGAAGGCGAAGAGATCAGGAAAAGAAACAAGGGGTTTGCTCTTTTGTTCCTTTTACGTCAATCCGAGCGAAATGACTGAACAAGACGTGGAGGACATGAGCGATGCTCTTATAGCTGTGCAGCAGAAGTTCGGCAGCCTGGGTTGCGATATCAGTTTGCCCTGCCTGGGAACACTCAAGGAATGGAGTGCTGAAGAAAGGCGTCGGGTCCAATTCGTGGTCCGGGAAGCGAAGCGGCGCGTCGCCGAGGTTAAAAAGAACTGTCTCGCCAGCAAGGGAAAGCTATCCAAAGCGCAGAAGGAAAAGGTTTGGGGCTTCACGTGGGACGAAACTCATCTTGACGGTGGTTCCGGCGACGAGGACGCAAAAAGGGTCCTGGAAACGATCGGCATCGGGGATGAGTGGGAGAAGCTATTCAACAGGTCTCACCAGAAGTTCGGACCTGGCTCCGTTTACGATCGGAAGATGGAGACGTTCGCTAGAAAGACAGGGCCATCACAACGAGTCGACATGGATCTGCTCGAGGAGGTGAAGGCTTCTTTCGAGGCATTCAAAACCCTAAAGCAAAAAAAGAATAAGGCGGAAGCGTTGGCCGGGTTCAAATTCGAAGAGTGAATGTTTCTAAGGGCCGGTGATTTGCCGGCCCTTTTTGTATGCAACTTTCAAAGTTGCACCCGGTGCAACTGTCGTTTCTAGCCGTGGGGTCTTTGAATGACAGACAGCAGCAGAACTCAGCGGAACAGCGTCGGAGCATCCGTGGATGTTCGTCCGAGTAGATCTTTCTTCTCGCTTCCGCTTTGCACGATCCGCATCTGCGCCGGATCAAAGCTGCGCGCGAGCGACATGGCTTCTGCCGGTGAGCCAGACAACCACGTTTCAAATTCGTCTTCTTTTGATAACAGCACCGGCATGCGCTCCTGATTTATCGATCGCGTAAGGTCGTTTGGCTCGGTCGTCAGGAAGGAATAGAGATCAACCACGACGGGCCCGCCGTCCTTCTTCAGCGGCCCCGACCAGTGCTGCCAGATGCCCGGGAATGCGAACAGCTCCCACCATCGACGGCGAACCAATGCCATTTCGCGGGTTTGCCGCTATCAGGTTCGCAATAGGATGACGCCGGTACGAGGCAACGGCGGTCCTCAAACGATGGCTTCCAGAACTTCGACTTCAATACCCTGTCGTCGCGCACATTAGTCACCCGCCGCCAGCCCTTGCCGTCAGCAGGCTTGAAGATGAAGCCCCACGACATCTTGACCAATTCGCGCTCGCCGTCGGGCGCCCTGCGCACGACCGGCGCGGTGTAGCCTGGAAAGATAGATGCTTGCGGCTCGACCGTGACCGCGCGGTTGTGGGAGACACGGAAGAGACGACGTATCGCTTCGATATTTCGGGTCTGAGAATAGAGGTTACACATGTCCGCTATATAGGTCATCCCACAAGCTTCACCAATGCGCTCCTGCGCCTGGGAACCGAGACTTCGCTGGTGCCGTTAGCTCATAAGCCCAGCGGAGGCACCATGGATTCACCAGACGATACCCTAACTCTTATCTCGGCCGGCAAAGTGCAGGGCACGCCAGTTTTGTCGGCTCACGGTGAGCCTCTCGGGGAAATTTACGACGTCATGCTGGAGAAGCGCAGTGGTAGGATCGCCTACGCCGTAATGTCGCTCGGCGGCATACTCGGCATCGGAAAGCAGTATCACCCGTTGCCATGGCAAGCGCTCAAATACGTTCCGGATGCTGGCGGATACGTTGTTTGTGTTCCGGACGAAGCTCTTAGGTCAGGTCCGATTTTTTGTAGTTCAGGGACGTGGGACAGCGAATTGGCTGACCGCATCAACCGATATTATCAGCGCTGGTTTTAGCTTTGGCCTGATTGACGACACGCACCTCCCATAAGCGCGGAAATATACGCTTCGACAAATTGCGTTGTCCGCGAAATGAAAAGGCGCCGCCGCAAAGGAAGCTACGGTCGGCGCCAGGGCCCTTGCTAGACGTGCGGCGTTGCCAAAAGGAACCGTGCCTACATTTTCACGTAGTCCTCCTGTGCTCCGCCACTCGGCGGTGGCTTACACTCGGAGGAAACTCATGAAGACAACAAAAATTGCCGTAACAGTTTCGGCGTTGATGCTTGCCGCAGCGCCAGCTTTTGCCGCCTCAAGCGGCTCTAGCACTGGCGGATCCTCATCGGGCAGCAGCTCGATGGGTAACTCCTCCACTGGTTCTTCCACCAACAGTGGTGCTGATGCAAATACGTCAGGATCAAGCGGCACCTCGTCGGGAAGCTCTGGTTCAACCAGCCCAGGAGCATCCGGTTATTCACCTGGACATCAAATGGAAAACGATTCGACCTCGACTGCACCGGGCGCTTCCGAATACGCGCCGGGTCACCTGAAGAACAACGACTCGGGATCGAACTCGGGTATCGACAGGTCCGGGTCCGGCAAGTAACTAACTTATCCCCTTGCAACGCCCAGGCTCGCGGGGGGATTTTCTGCCAATTCGCTCTGGTCTATGGGAGTCACAACTCCGATTTCGGCGAAAAGGGCAGATCCGATGTCCGACGCTTTGCCGCCCGCGCGTCGCAATGTTGAAGGTCCACGGTCTGTGGATCGAATCGCAGCTTTCGCTCTCGCCATCTTGGTCATCGTGGCCGTTGGCTGCCTTTTGCTATTCGCTTTGTGGACTCAGTGCTCGGCGTTGCCTCACGACGATATTTGCTCAAGTTCTTTTTTCATTCAGCTGACCCGAAACTGGTCAGCAGTAACAGCACTCCAAGCCGTCTGCACCTCGGCTATTGTTTGTTCGATACTTACGTCACGACGGCATCGTTCACTTCGGTCGGCAATTTTCTCCTTGCTCATTGGCGCAAGCCCGATGTTGGCATCCGTGATATCCAGCACTTGGGCATCGAGCCTTGGTTGCTACGTAAATGAGCACGGCGCCTACACCAGGAACGAAAACTTTGATCAGCTGGGTTGCATCATGTGGGGGACGGAAGTCGGCTCGCTCATCCACGCGCTGCACATGACTGTTTTCGGTTTCTTCATCTCGTGGCCGTTTCTCGTCATTGGCTTGGCGCAGGGTTTCGCGTGGCTGCGAACGGTCGCCTAGAGATGACCCTTCGGCAGCTCAGGACAACGAACTCGTGTGAATAACACCCGAACCGCACCCTGAGCCTGACCCATCCTGATCTCCCTGCCCCGGCATGCGTCCGGTGGCGCGGTGGAACCAGTAGGTCGATTGGGGTTGCAGAGAATGAAAAGTTCTGCTTTCGTTCTGGAGGGCGCTGGGAGGGCAACCTTGCGGATTTATCTGAATTATGACGACTGTCCGAACGCCGACGATCGTGAGACGGCAGAACGCCTCATTCGCGAGATCGTGCTCAACGATGTCGTAACCAAGGGATCGTTCATTCTCGAAGGCTACAGTGCCGCCCGCCGGATTGCACAAGCGCTCACCGTTGCGCGCGCCGACGAATGCCGGCGCGGCTTCAACACTCCGTTTCGCATGCGCAAAACCGTACCGGCAAAAGGTGCGTCTGCCGTGGTTAGCAAATGGCCGAACCTTCGGCCGCTTTATCACTGGACGACGATCGAGGGCGTTCACTTCCAAAGCTACAAAGGAGGGTGGGCCATGCGGGGTGTGCTGATCTCCGATGATGCTCGCATTGTCCTTACGCCCGTCGGCGAAGGCTGGAACGTCAGTCTGGATGGCGTCGAGCTGATCGGGTCCACGGGTCGTCGGCACCTCTCCAGCGTTGAAGCCGCCGTTCGCGCGGCTCTGAAGGCTAGACACGAGTAAACTCTGCGGCGCAATTGTGACCCAAGTGACTCCGCTTCTCGAAAAATTATGCCTCCCGCCTCAAGGCTGATCAGAGACGATTTATGGATCGGCAAGATGCGCGTCTGAGAGAGATCGGAATCGCAGTGGGATGGACCATATCGCCTGTACGTGCGACGGCCACACCCCAGTGGAAGTGGGAAGATCGCAATAAATCTGATCGCACCGTCTATGCGGATTGGCGTGCAGAAGAAAAAGACGGCCACGTGGTCGTGACGCGAACAGAGTACGGGTATCTGCCGAATAAGGTGACCTTGGTCGAAATCGGCACTACGGCACCCGGAACAGATCTCAGCGATCTCGGTTCGCCCCCTGCCAACTCGCGGGCTTGATCTCGACCGATTGCGGGCCAGCCGACGGCAACCTTCTTTTTTACCATCCTACCCCGTGCGAATAACTGGCCGTTAATTGATGTCGCCGCACAATTTCAGGATGCGGAGACAAGAGCGACAGAATGTAAGTCGGCCTGCGCGCATCGACTTCGGCAATGGTAATGTATTGGCTTGCCGTATCGCGGACATTTCGGCCGGCGGGGCCCTATTGCTCGTTGAAAATACCGAATGGATGCCGAAAACGTTCGTTCTAATCGACGCGTTCGCCAAAACGCGGCGTGAGGTGAGAGTCGCGTGGACATCTGCAAATCGGGTGGGTGTTCGCTTCGTTGGCGGCGGGGGTATGAAGCCAATGGGCTTCGGACGGCGGAGCTAAAACAGCTTAAACGTTTCGCACCAGGACGGCGCGCGAACATCTACGCCTTCCTGCCCACAAGACGAGGTCAACGAACGACCAGCCGAAAATAGTCGACCTAGCGAAACTGGGTCTTGGCGGACTGATCGCCATCAATCGACCGGTCGATGATTCCCCGTCGCTCCAACCACGACCGCATTGTCATCACGATTACATCGCGTTCGCATCGACCCGATGCGACCAAACGCAGAATTTCTTGGGCAACGTACTCGCGTTCGCGCTCGCTGAGCCCGAGATCAAAATCCGAAATCATCACCTCTCGATAGATGCCCTGCATCAACTCGAGCGTCTCTGGATTGTAGACTGCCACGCCACTCACCCCTCAACTGCACCAGCGGATGCAGTTTAGCCAAATGGCCGATGCGAGTAAATCAGCCAGTGTAGGTCTGCGGCCAATCTTTGAACAGAAGCTGGGGATCACCTGGTCGCGCCAGCGTATCCGTTATCGCGCGCCGCCGTTGAGCCTACCATTCTCTTTTAGCTCGAGCAGTCGCAGCAGCTCCGCAATTTTGGACGGCAAAGCATCGTGCTCCACGGGAAGTTCAACTTTCAGGCGATCGCCAATTGTTTGCTGTAACCTGAGCATTTCATCCTCGTCCTTACCCGTCACGCTCATCTCCGAACGATCCTCTCGACTGTCGTCGAACAAGAGGTGTGAGAAGGCCGTTCCTTCGTTGGCGAGCACAGATCGCACTCAAAAGTAAGAACGTTCAACTTTTTCAGACGATGAAACAGCGAAGGCGGAATCCGCGTTCTTCGCGAATCCATGGCGCGGCAGGCTGCAATCGAGTTGCTGAAGCGGAACTATCCAGCCCACCGTTGCGAACGCTAAGCCCAATGAGTTAGCTAAAGACAAGAGCTCAAATTCTTGTCTGAGGAATCCAGAAGGAGCACGCTCTAGGCGATGCCACGCTCATCTTCGAGGTCCGCCAGATAGGCGATGATGTCGTCCTCGAATGCCTTTTCAAGGCTCGCGGACAAAGTCACGAACAAATACCATTTCTGTGCGTGGTAGGCTGCGGGACGTCCCCCCATTTCGGCGAAGTCCACGCCATGGGAGCGCCGCAGCTGCACCCGTTCCCTGACTAACTCCGCAATGTCCAGTCGAAGCGGGCGTGCAGGATCATGGGATTGAACTTCGATCGTCACCACGTGACCGCCTCGATCGAACTCAACTTCACCGTCGAAAAGGCCCACTTTGATCCCGGCAACGGTGGCTCCGATCTCCTCGAACTTGCGCAACATGCACCCTACTTCTCCTTGCGCACTCCCTTGTACGGCTTTTCGGCGGGGGCCTTTTTCTGGTTCATGAACTCGCCAGTCGTCTTATCCCGCTTCGTCCAGGTGTCGTCGCCCTGGAGCTGGGTCTTCAATTGAGAGCGTTTTCGCACTGCACCCTTGCGGGCATTATCTCCGGTAGGTTTGTTGACAGCCATCGTTGATCCTCCTGAGGGCCTCAACGCCATCGCTCGGCGAGCCGTTCCCGCCTCCAAGTGCGCGATCAGTCCGAGGGTCGTGACGAGTTCCAGTTCCGCGCAAGCTGCTTGCGGTGTTCAGACAAATTCGAGCTCCCAAACCATCGCGTCAACTCCGTCTAGCGAACTTTCGGCACGTCAATGTGATTGCTCCAGACCCGTGTAACCCGTAATGTATCACTGTGCGGACGATCACGGTCACTGGTCGGCGTCCTTTCGGTGGCTGTGCACGTAGGGCTCACGTCAGGGTCCAGAATACTGACGTGGGCCTCTATCCAAGATGCCATTACCCCCGTCACGCCGCGCTCCGCAGAATCTCGACGCGCCGTCATTGACGCTTACGCCACGCGAAGAGGTTATCTACGGTTCGTGGTAGCTGCCAGCCTGAAAACCAGCAAACATCTATCATTGAAATTTTTAGACGCGCACGTCCAAATTCTGCGTGACCTCGCTAGGGCGGCCGGCTCGATGATCGTTTCAGCAGATGTCGTCCGTGGACCAGTCATGGAACTTTGGCTTGTTGGGCTCATACGCTCCAACGCAATCACAGGCAACCAGAACAGCGCAAACTAGCATTATCGACGCTTGATGCCCGGGCCATGCGGTAGCTCGCCCGCATGCGAGCATCCCTAAGTCGCGCACGTCAATCCACTCACCGCAGCCGGGGCATTGCATGAAATGATTGACGTCGCTTTCGCGTGTCCTGCCATTTGGGTGGCCAATGATTTCGCCAGGCTCTACGAAAGCTCACTTAAGCGAAACCCCAAGTCGCTTTCGATGGAACTTATCCGCCAAGAGCGATGTTCGCCGCTGGCGAACTCAGCCACTTTCATGGGAGCCTTCAATGTCCCTCGCCCAAATGATTTCCTTACATCCCGACGTAGCCGGAAATCTTAACGAAGCATTGGCCACTGCCGCGAGACACGCTATGTTTTGTGCGGACATGTGCACATCTTGCGCGGATGCGTGCTCAGCCGAA
>Ga0256781_1000173_pt1 | contig 13195 bp, 10 predicted proteins | sample MC6MC0932MT_FD_186055 | JGI IMG/M metagenome (GOLD analysis project Ga0256781, IMG submission 186055) | Metatranscriptome of enriched soil aggregate microbial communities from Iowa State University, Ames, United States - MC6-MC0932-MT... | ecosystem: Environmental > Terrestrial > Soil >...
ACTGAAATGCAGGCAGACGGCCGCGGCGTGGTGCTGGACCAATTCGCCAACCCCGACAACCCGCGTGCGCACGTCGAAACCACGGGGCCTGAACTCTGGACCCAGACCGATGGGCGCATCACGCATTTTGTCAGCGCAATGGGTACCACGGGCACGATCATGGGCGTGTCGACCTACCTGAAGTCGCGCAATCCGGCGGTGCAGGTGGTGGGCGCGCAACCCGCGGAAGGCTCGCAGATTCCGGGCATCCGCAAATGGCCCGAGGCCTATCTGCCGAAGATCTTCGACCGCAGCCGCGTCGATGCGTACGAATCCATCGAGCAGTCGGAAGCCGAAGTCATGGCGCGCCGGCTCGCCGCGGAAGAGGGCATCTTTGGCGGTATCTCGTCCGCTGGCGCACTGGTCGCCGCGCTGCGCGTGGCCGAACGCGTCAATGACGCCACCATCGTGTTCATCGTGTGCGATCGCGGCGACCGCTATCTGTCGACCGGCGTCTTCAACTGACCCTGGTGTGGCGCGCGACGCGCGTCCCCCGGATGACAAAGCGCCCCGATCATCGGGGCGCTTTTCATGGGCGCTGCACGGGCCAATGCGCCGGCCGGCGGATGCTCAGCGCGTGACGCGCGCTTCGATCTCGCTGGCCAGGTCAGCAACCGACGTGGCGTAAAAGTAGCTGCGGTTGTACTTGGTCAGCGCAAAGAAGTTGGGCGTACCCACGCGGTACTGCGCCGTGCCGCGCGCTTCTTCCACCAAGTCGACCACGCCCAGCGGCTGGCTGCCCCAGCCCGCCGCCGAAGCACCGGGTTGCAGGCGTGCGCCGGCGGCTGACAGCGTGGTCCAGCTTTGCTTGGGTTCCAGGCCGCCATCGACAAGCGCTGTTGGATCGGCCGGCAGCACCACGGGCGCGAACACCGGCAGGCCGCGTTGCCAGCCATGCTGAGCCAGGAAGCTGCCCACCGACATGATGGCGTCCTGCGTGTTGTTCGTCAGGTCGATATGGCCGTTGTCGTCGCCGTCCACCGCGTAATGCATGATGCTGGTCGGCATGAATTGCGGCATGCCGATGGCGCCGGCGTACGAGCCGCGCGTTTCCAGTTCCAGCTTGTCTTTCATGACCAGCGTCAGGAAGTCGCCCAACTGGCCTCGGAACATCGTCGCCCGTTCGGGTTTGTTGGGATCGGGGTAGTCAAAGGCCAGTGTGGCCAGCGCGTCCAGCACCCGGAAGTTGCCCATGTTGCGGCCATACAGCGTTTCGACGCCGATGATCGACGCAATGATGGGCGCGGGCACGCCAAAGCGCTGCGCGGCCTGATTGAGCAGGTCGCGGTTTTCGTTATAGAACTCCACGCCCCAGCCGATGCGCTTGGGCTCGACAAAGCGCGAGCGGTACGTCAGCCAGCTGCGCCAGATTTTCTTGCCAGGCGGGGCGGGCGCAATCAGGCGCGAGACTGTCGCGTTGTAGCGCGAACTTTCCAGCGCCTTCACCATGGGGTTCAGCGGCAAGTTGCGTTCGGCGGCCAGTTCTTCCACGAACGCACGCACTTCCGGGCGCAAAGCGCCGGTGGCGGTCAGCGTGGCAGGCGCGTCGTCCGGCAGTTCGGAGCCTGGTGTCGGCGTACTAGGTCCGATGCGGATAGCAGTGTTACCAGAGGCGGCCACCGGTTGGGTGGCAAGGGAATTCGGGGCAGTGGGAGCGGTGGTGGAGCAGCCCGCCAACAGGACGGAAAGCGCTCCGAGTTGCAGTAATCGCCGACAGATGAACATAATCTTCCTTATGGAGACCATGTATCTTACCCACCCCGCATGCCGCTTGCATGAAATGGGCAGTTGGCATCCCGAAAGCCCACAGAGGCTGGACGCCATTTCCGACCAGCTATTGGCCAGCGGCTTGATGCCCTATCTGGACGACCGGCAGGCGCCTCAGGCGTCGCGTCATGACGTGTTGCGCGTGCACACCGTCCAGTATCTGGACAGTTTGCGAGAACATACGCCGGACCAAGGGTATTACCCGATAGATCCGGACACTCTGATGAATCCCCACACCTATGAAGCGGCGCTGTACGCCGCTGGCGCGGGCGTGGCGGCGGTGGATGCGGTGATGGGCGGCGAGGCCCGCACGGCATTCTGCGCGGTGCGTCCGCCCGGGCACCACGCCTGCCGTTCCCAGGCGATGGGGTTCTGCTTCTTGAACAACGTCGCCATCGCGGCGCGCCACGCGCTAGAGTTTCACGGCCTGTCGCGCGTGGCGATCGTCGACTTCGACGTGCACCACGGCAACGGCACCGAAGACGTCTTCGCGGGCGATGAACGCGTGCTGATGTGCAGTTTTTTCCAGCATCCGTTCTTTCCCAACAGCGGCGCCGAGCACCCCGCCGACAACATGATCAACGTGCCAGTGGCCGCCTATACGGGCGGGGCCGCCGTCAGGACGATCGTCACCGACACCTGGCTGCCGAAGCTCGACGCGCACCGGCCGGAGCTGATCCTTGTGTCAGCGGGCTTTGACGCGCACCGCGAGGACGACATGGGCCAGATGGGCCTGGTGGAAGCCGACTATGCGTGGATTACCGAACAGCTCGTCGACGTGGCCGAACGCCACTGTCAGGGGCGGATCGTCAGCACGCTGGAAGGTGGTTACAACTTATCTGCCCTGGGTCGCAGCGTGGTTGCGCATATACGAGCGCTGGCGAAGCTGTAGAATCAGGAAAAAATTGTGCAATGCGATCCCGGCGCATGCCGGGTAATTATTTCCATTTGGAGGCTGCGGGATGAAGGTGTTGGTACCTGTCAAGCGCGTCGTTGACTACAACGTCAAGGTGCGCGTCAAGTCGGATCAGACTGGCGTGGATATCGCCAATGTGAAGATGTCCATGAACCCCTTTGACGAAATCGCCGTCGAAGAAGCGACCCGGTTGAAAGAGAAGGGTGCCGTCGCTGAAGTCGTGGCGGTTTCTTGCGGCGTTGCGCAATGCCAGGAGACGCTGCGCACCGCCATGGCCATTGGCGCCGATCGCGGCGTGCTGGTCCAGACCGATGCCGAACTGCAGCCGCTGGCCGTCGCCAAGCTGTTGAAGGCGCTGGTCGACAAAGAGCAGCCGCAACTGGTCATTCTGGGCAAGCAAGCCATCGATGACGACGCCAACCAAACCGGCCAGATGCTGGCCGCGCTGCTGGACTGGCCGCAAGCCACGTTCGCCAGCAAGGTTGAACTCGCCGACGGCAAGGTCACGGTCACGCGCGAAGTGGACGGCGGCCTGGAAACGCTGACGCTGACGCTGCCCGCTATCGTCACCACCGACTTGCGCCTGAACGAGCCGCGTTACGTCACGCTGCCGAACATCATGAAGGCCAAGAAGAAGCAGTTGGACACCGTCACGCCCGAAGAGCTGGGTGTGGATGCCGCGCCGCGCCTGAAGACGCTGAAGGTCAGCGAGCCGCCCGCCCGCAAGGCTGGCATCAAGGTGGCTGACGTTGCTGCCCTGGTGGACAAACTCAAGAACGAAGCGAAGGTGGTCTGAACATGACGACGCTGGTTATTGCCGAACACGATAACGCCCAGTTGAAGGGCGCAACCCTGAACGCCGTCGCCGCCGCCGCCAAGATCGGAGGCGATGTGCACGTGCTGGTCGCTGGCGCCAACGCGCGCGCCGTGGCCGACCAAGCCGCCGCCGCCGCTGGTGTCGCCAAGGTCTTGCTGGCCGACGCGCCGCAACTGGCCGATGGCCTGGCTGAAAACGTCGCTGCCCAAGTGCTGGCCGTGGCCTCGAACTACAGCCACATCCTGTTCCCGGCTACCGCCTCGGGCAAGAACGTGGCGCCGCGCGTCGCGGCCAAGCTCGACGTGGCGCAGATCTCGGACATCATCGGTGTGGAATCCGCCGATACGTTCCAGCGCCCGATCTACGCGGGTAACGCCATTGCCACCGTGCAATCGGCCGACGCCGTGAAGGTCATCACCGTGCGTACGACGGGCTTTGACGCCGTCGCTGCGCAAGGCGGTTCGGCTACGGTGGAAGACGTTGCCGCCGTTGCCGATTCGGGCAAGTCCACGTTCGTGGGTCGCGAAGTCGCCAAGAGCGACCGTCCTGAACTGGCCGGTGCGCGCGTGGTGGTGTCGGGCGGCCGCGGTCTGGGCAGCGCTGAAAACTTCAAGATCCTGGACCCGCTGGCTGACAAGCTGGGCGCGGCGCTGGGCGCTTCGCGCGCGGCGGTCGACGCCGGCTATGCGCCGAACGACTGGCAAGTGGGCCAGACGGGCAAGATTGTTGCGCCGCAGCTGTACGTGGCCGTGGGTATCTCGGGCGCCATCCAGCACTTGGCCGGCATGAAGGATTCGAAGGTCATTGTGGCCATCAACAAAGATCCCGAAGCCCCGATTTTTGGCGTGGCCGATTATGGTTTGGTGGGCGATCTGTTCCAGGTTGTGCCTGAACTGACTGGCGCGCTGTAAGCCGCTTGTTCCTGTCGTTTGAAAAGCCCGTGGATTTAACGTCCACGGGTTTTTTTTGTGCTCGATTATTTGCGGGGATCTGATTCGTCTGTCGTATTTCTTTTGAATTTCTGAAAGATTCTGATAATGTGTTCCGCGCGCATCGGCATTGTTCGCGCACGTGCTCGGCCTGTACAGAACGAAGGAGATTCGGGATGGAATGGTTCTTTGACACATTGCGGAAGTACCCTGAATTAGCGATCTTCCTCACCTTAGGTTTAGGGTATTGGATCGGAGCCAAAAAGCTTTTTGGTTTTAATTTAGGCGCGGTAACAGGTACTTTGCTGGTCGGTGTGCTCGTTGGACAACTCGACATCACGATCGCCCCCATTCTCAAGCAGGTGTTCTTCCTGCTTTTCCTCTTCGGTCTTGGCTACGGCGTCGGACCACAATTCTTCCGCGGCATGAAAAGCGATGGCCTTCCCCAGGTTATCTTCGCGGTCGTCATTTGCGTTATCTGCTTGCTGGTCACCTGGGCAACCGCCGTGGGATTCGGCTTTGATGCCGGCACGGGCGCGGGGCTGCTGGCCGGCGCGCAAACCATTTCTGCGGTGATGGGCGTGGCCACAGACACCATCAATGGTCTGAGTGTGGACGCCGCAACGAAAAAGCAATGGATCGACAGCATCCCGGTGGCGTATGCGGTTTGCTATATCTTCGGCACCGTCGGCAGCGCCTGGCTGCTGGCCTCGCTGGGCCCGAAGCTGATGGGCGTGGACATCGTCAAAGAGTGCAAGGAATACGAAGCCAAGATGTCCGGCAGCAGCGACTCCATGGAGCTGTCCGGCTACCGCAAGTTCATCGCGCGCGCCTACAAGCTGGATCACGCTGAATTCGCAGGCAAGACGGTGGCTGAACTGGAAGCCAGGTTTGTCGACGCGCGCGTTTTCGTCGAACGCATCCGCCGTGGCGATCAGATCATCGATAACGACTCCACCACCGTGCTGCAGGCCGGCGATGTGCTGGGCGTGACCGGGCGCCATGACGCGCTGGTGCTGCAAGCGTCGGGCATCATCGGCAGCGAGGTCGAAGATCGAGACCTGATCAATCTGCCTGCCGAAATCGTTGAAGTGGTGCTGACCAATAAAAACGTGGCCGGCAAGACGCTCAAGGAACTTGCCGACAACGAAACCGTGCGCCAACTGGGCCGAGGCGTGTTCCTGCGCAAGGTTGTGCGCGGCGGCCACGAGATGCCGGTCAATTGGGGCTTGAAGCTGGACCGCGGCGACCGCCTGTTCATCCTGGGCGCCAAGCGCGATGTTGAACGCGTGGTGAGCAAGCTGGGTTATGTGGACCGCGCCACCGAGCAGACGGACATGGTGTTCGTCGGTTTCGGCATCTTGTTGGGCGGCTTGTTCGGCTCGTTGGTGCTGACGGTCAGCGGTATTCCCATTACCTTGTCGACCTCTGGCGGCGCCCTGATTTCCGGCTTGATCTTCGGGTATCTGCGCTCGGTGCATCCCACCTTCGGCCGCGTGCCGGAACCGGTGCACTGGTTCCTGACCTCTGTCGGCCTGACCGCCTTTGTGGCGGTGGTCGGCATTACATCCGGGCCAGGCTTCGTTCAGGGCTTCCAACAATTGGGCGCCAAGCTGTTTGTGGCGGGCATCATCGCCACCAGCGTCCCGATGATTCTGGGCGTGTTCATCGCCCGATATGTCTTCAAATTCCATCCGGCCATCGTGCTGGGCGTCTGCGCAGGCGCTCGCACCACGACGGCCGCGATCGGCCAAATCACCGAAACGGCGAAAAGCCAGGTGCCCGCCCTGGGCTACACGGTGCCTTATGCGATCGGCAATACCCTGCTCATCATCTGGGGGATTGTCATAGTCATGCTCATGACCTAGTGGGACGCCCCGCAAGCTTTTTGGCTTGCGGGCAGCACACCGGGGGCGCGGGCACACCCGCACCGCTCCCGGCAAGCGCCAATCACAACGCAAATCAGGAGTACTGAAAAATGGCTTCCACCGCGCCTGTCACCGTCAACCTGGCTTCGGCCTTGAAAACCACCCGTTCGCGTCAACGCGACCTGGAGCAGTTGTCTCCCTTTGAGTTGAAGGATTATCTGATTACGCTGGCCAAGGAAAATCAGCACACGGCTGCCTTGACCATGTTGAACGCCGGCCGCGGCAATCCGAACTGGATCGCCACCGAGCCGCGCGACGCCTTCTTCCTGTTGGGCCAGTTCGCCATGAAGGAAGCGCGCCGCGTGCGCGATGATTCCATCTTGGCGGGCATGCCGGCCAAGAAGGGCTGCGCAGACCGCCTGCGCAAATTCCTGTCCAAGCACAAGGGCGAAGACGGCTACGACTTCCTGGTTGGCGTGCTTGAGTACGGCGTGAAGATCAAAAGCTTCGACCCCGATGAATGGATTCATGAGCTGACCGACAGCATCATCGGCGACAACTACCCTGTGCCGCCGCGCGCACTGGTGCACATCGAACAGATCGTGCACGACTACCTGATCAAGGAAATGTGCGACGGCCGCCCGCCCAAGGGCAAGTTCGACCTGTTCCCGGTTGAAGGCGGCACCGCCGCCATGTGCTACATCTTCGACTCGCTGATGCAGAACGGCCTGCTGAAGCAGGGCGATACGATCGCGCTGTTTCTGCCGACGTTCACGCCCTATATCGAAATTGCCCACCTTGAGCGCTTCCAGTTCAAGATCGTCGCCATCAATGCCAGCAGCTTGCGCGCCGACGGCACGCACGATTGGCACTATCCGGCGTCCGAAATCGCCAAGCTTGAGAATCCGAAGATCAAGCTGGCCGTGACGGTGAACCCCAGCAACCCGCCGTCGGTGGCGTTCAGCCCGGTCGAGATGAAGCAGATCGTGCGCCTGATCCGCAAGAATCCTGACCTGGTGCTGGTAACCGATGACGTGTACGGCACGTTCGTGCCGAACTTCCGTTCGCTGATGGCCGAAGTGCCGCACAACACCATCTGCGTGTATTCCTTCTCGAAGAACTTCGGGTGCACGGGCTGGCGCCTGGGCGTAATCGCCACGCACGAGAAGAACACGATGGACCGCCGCATTGCTGAATTGCCGGCCTCGTGGAAGCAGCGTCTGAATAAGCGCTACGGCGCCATGACGATGGAACCCGAGAAGCTCAAGTTCATCGATCGCATGGTGGCCGATAGCCGCAACGTGGCGCTGAACCACACGGCCGGCCTGTCGCTGCCGCAGCAGGTGCAGATGGGCTTTTTTGCATTGTCCCACCTGCTGGACCTGAAGGATTCCTACAAGCATCTGACCATGCAGATCGTGCGCGCCCGCCGCGATTCGCTGTGGAGCGGGCTGGGCATTCCGCTGCCGCCCGAAGATCCGATGCGTGGCTGGTATTACGTGGAACTGGACTTCATGGTCTGGGCCAAGGTCAATTACGGCGACGCCTTCTGCAAGTACATGACCAGCAACTATGAGCCCGTGGACTTCCTGTTCCGCCTGGCTGAGAAGTCGGGCGTGGTGCTGATGGACGGCGGCGGCTTTGGCGGCCCGCCGTGGTCGATCCGTATCTCGCTGGCCAACCTGGACGACGGCGACTACGCCAAGATCGGCAAGTTCATGGTCGAGTGCGCGACCGAGTACGTCGAGGCCTGGAAGGCATCCGAGCTGGTGCGTTCGGGTCCGACCGCAGGCAAGGGCCAGACGCTCAAGGCCAGCGCCGCCAAGAAGGTCGCCAAGAAGGCGGCGAAGAAGGTCGCCAAGACGGCGGTGAAGAAAGCCGTCAAAAAGGCGGATACCGCCGCCAAGTCGGCCAAGAAGGCGGCCGCACGCTAGCAGACGCAGGCAACCACAGGGCGACATGACCTCATGACGTGCTCAGTCGGGTTTTTCAATAGCGTCCCCATCGCCGTGTTGTTCGTGACGGTGGGTTTGGGATACCTGATCGGCAAGCTCAAGGTCGGGCCGATTCAGCTGGGCGGGGTGTGCGGAACCCTCATCGTCGCCCTGCTGATCGGCCAGACGGGCTGCCAGATGCGCGGCGACTTGAAAGAGGTTGCGTTCGCCCTGTTCATCTTCGCCATGGGCTACTCCGGCGGCCCGCAGTTCTTCGCCAACCTCAACCGTTCCAGCCTGCGCTACATCGCCCTGCCCATCATCGAGGCGCTGCTGGTGCTGACCATCGTGCTGGCCGCCGTGCCGCTGTTTGGCCTGGATGCCGGCACGGCAGCGGGGCTTGCGGCGGGGGCGGCGACGGAATCGGCGGTGGTGGGTACGGCGGCCGAAGCGCTCAAGCATCTGGGGCTGGCCGACTCGGAAGTGCAGCGCATGGAAGCCAACATCGCCACGGCCTACACGCTGACCTATCTGGTGGGCCTGATCAGCATCGTGTTCTTCACCAGCCAGGTCGCGCCTGCGCTGTTGCGCATCAACTTGCGCGAGGCGTCCAAAGCGTTGGAAGAGAAGCTGGGCGTCGCATCTGGCGACAGCGAAGAAGCCAACCTGCCGACGTTGCCGCGCCTGGTCGGGCGCGCGCATGTGGTCAAGGACGCCGATGGCATGCGGGTGGGCGACGTTGAAGCGCAATTGGGCGGACGCACGGTGATCAGCCGTATCCTGCGCAATGGCGAAGGGGTGGACGCCACGCCGGAAGATACGCTGAAGACGGGCGATATCGTCGTGGTGTTGGGCTTGCGCCGCTTCGCGCTGCGCGCGGGGTCGGTGGTCGGCCCCGAGATCCAGCTGCCTGAAGGCCATGTGGATGACCTTCAACTGAGCGAGCTGGCCGTCATCGTTAACAAGAAGGCCATCAACGGGCACACGGTGGCCGAGCTGTCCAAGCGGCCCGGCGCCCGCCGCGCGCGCGGTGTCTTCGTGCAATCCATCATGCGTTCCGGCCATGTGTTGCCGCTGACGCCGGCCACCGTCGTGCAGTATGGCGATCTGGTCACGCTGGTGGGCGCCGAACCTGAATTGTCGCAAGCAGGGGCCGAGCTGGGTAACGAGCTGCGCCGCAGCGGTATTACGGACCTGGTGTTTCTGGCCTTTGGCATTCTTGCCGGCCTGATGATCGGCAGCCTGAGCGCGCGCATGTGGGGCATTCCGGTGTCGCTGGGCAGTGGCGGCGGGGCGCTGGTCAGCGGGCTCGTCTGCGGCTGGATCAACGCCAAACGGCCTTCATTGGGGCATATACCCGGCCACGCCGTGCAGTTGCTGAAAGACTTGGGGCTGGCGGTATTTGTGGCCTGCGTGGGATTGTCGGCGGGCCCGGAGGCGGTGTCGCTGATCCGCGAGCACGGCGCCGTGCTGCCGTTGATTGGCTTGCTGGTGTCGTTGGGGCCTGCCTGCCTGTCGCTATGGGTGGGCCACAAGATCCTGAAGATTGAAGGGCCCTTGCTGGTGGGCGCCATTGCTGGCCAGCACGTCAGCACCCCCGCAATCAGCGCCATCTTGAATGCCAGCGGCAGCTCCGTGCCGCTATTGGGTTACACCGTCACCTACGCGATCGCCAACGTGTTGCTGCCGGTGCTGGGGCCGATCATTGTGTCATTGGCGTACCATCTGAGTTAAACCGCACACATCAAGAATCGCAGTAGACACGAGGCGCCCGGCGCCTCGCTGTCATTTGCCCACGGAGACGCAATGCCCTATGTCACCCCGCTACAGGATTTCCGCTTCGCGCTGAAAGAGCTTGCCGGCCTGGACGCCGTTCTGAAACTGCCCGGGTTCGAAGAGGTTACCCCCGACCTGGTGGACGCCATCCTGGACGAGAACGGCCGCTTCGTTGAGCAGGCCGTGGCGCCCCTGAACGTGCCAGGCGATACGCAGCCGCCCGTCTGGAAAGAGGGGCAGGTCACGACCACGCCCGGCTACGCCCAAGGGTTCAAGGACTATGCGGCAGGAGGCTGGCAGGGCTTGCAGCACCCGCAGATGTGGGGCGGGCAAGGGCTGCCTAAGCTGGTGGCGGCAGCGCCTGGTGAAAATATCCAGGCGGCCAGCCTGGCGTTTTCCTTGTGCCCCATGCTGACGGACGGTGTGATCGAAGCCGTGCTGACGGTGGGGTCGGAAGCGCAGCGCAAGCAATATGTGCCGAACCTGATCGCCGGCAAATGGACGGGCACCATGAACCTGACCGAGCCGCAGGCAGGGTCGGATCTGGCCCAGGTCGCCACGCGCGCGGTGCGCCAGGACGACGGCACGTTCCGCCTGTTCGGGCAGAAGATCTTCATCACGTTTGGCGAACACGACCTGGCCGAGAACATCATCCACCTGGTGTTGGCCCGCACGCCGGATGCGCCGGCGGGTGTGAAGGGCATCTCGCTCTTTATCGTGCCGAAGTTCCTGGTTAATGCCGACGGCACCCTGGGCAAGCGCAACGACGTGTGGTGCGCATCGCTGGAACACAAGCTGGGCATCCATGGCAGCCCAACGGCCGAGCTGCTGTACGGGTCGGGCAAGGGCGATGTCGGCGAAGGCGCGGTGGGCTATCAGGTGGGCGAACTGAACCGCGGCCTGGAATACATGTTCATCATGATGAACGCGGCGCGTTACTCCGTGGGCAGCAGGGCATCGGCGTATCCGAACGTGCGTATCAGCATGCGCTTGCCTATGCGCGCGAACGCGTGCAGGGCCGTGCGGTGGAAGGGTCCCCGGGGCCGGTGGCCATCGTGCACCACCCCGATGTGCAACGCATGCTGTTGACGATGAAGGCGCTGACGGAAGCGGCGCGCGCGGTGTCCTATGTGACGGCCGCGGCGCACGACAAGGGCACGCATCACCCTGACCCGGAACAGCGTTCGCGCAACCGCGCGTTTTACGAATACATGGTGCCGGTGGTGAAAGGCTATTCCACCGAAATGGCCGTGGAAGTGGCCTCGCTGGGCATTCAGGTGCACGGCGGCATGGGCTTCATCGAGGAAACGGGCGCGGCCCAGTTCTACCGCGATGCGCGCATTCTTCCCATCTACGAAGGCACCACCGCCATCCAGGCCAATGATCTGGTCGGCCGCAAGACGCAGCGTGACGGCGGCGCCACCGCCTATGCGGCCATCGCGGCGATGCGCGAAACGCTGCGTGCCGTGGAAGCGGAATCGACCCGGGCGGCGGCGAACGAACGCGATGCGCTGCGCCTGCTGCGCGACAACCTGGACAGCGCCATTCAGGCCTATGAAGCCGGCGTGGGCTTCATTCTTGAACAGTCGGCCGCCAACGTCCGGGCCGTCTATTCCAGCAGCGTGCCGTACCTGATGCTGGCGGGCGTGGTGCATGGCGGCTGGCAGATGGCGCGTGCGGTGCTGGCCTGCCGCAAGCACATTGCTGCGGGGTCCACCGACCCGTTCCATTCGTCAAAGATCGCAACCGGATTGTTCTATGCCGCGCACATTCTGCCGCGCGCATTGTCGCTGTCTGCCGCGGTGCGTGCCGGCGTCGTTGCAGACGCTTGCGGAGCGGCTTCAGATATTGCATAAGGTTATATGGCTTGCGTATTTCCTCCACCGAAGGTTTGATGGAAGAATCGTTTCACACGAGCCCCTCTCAACTGCATCTGCATAGGAGACACCATGAGTCATCTACGTCTGGGCGATACCGCCCCCGATTTCGAACAGGAATCCTCGGCCGGCCCCATCCGCTTCCACGAGTACCTGGGCAATAGCTGGGGGGTGCTGTTCTCGCACCCGGCCGATTTCACGCCGGTGTGCACGACCGAATTGGGCTACACGGCCAAGCTGGCGGACGAGTTCGCCAAGCGCAACGTGAAGGTGCTGGCCTTGTCGGTGGACGGCGCCGATTCCCACTCCAAGTGGATCGAAGACATCAACGACACGCAATCGACCAAGGTCAACTTCCCGATCCTGGCCGACAAGGACCGCAAGGTTTCCGAGCTCTACGACATGATCCACCCGAATGCCAACGCCACCCTGACGGTGCGTTCGGTGTTCATCATCGATCCGAACAAGAAGGTGCGCCTGATCATCACGTATCCGGCCAGCACGGGCCGTAACTTCAACGAGATCCTGCGCGTTATCGATTCGCTGCAACTGACCGATAGCCACAGCGTGGCCACGCCGGTCAACTGGGAAGATGGCGACGATGTGATCATCGTTCCGTCCCTGCAAGACGAAGCCGTGATCAAGCAGAAGTTCCCCAAGGGTTACAAGGCCGTGCGCCCGTACCTGCGCATTACGCCGCAACCGAATAAGTAAATTCGGAATTTGGGGGGTAGCGCCCCCCATCCGAATGCGGCGTTCAGCCGCCCGAACCACCGCCTTTCTCATAGGGAAACGCGGTGGTTTTTTTTATCCGTACGACTTGTCCTATATGCCTGGAGGCGATGAGCAATCAAAAAATGATTCGTTCCGTTCAGAATGTCCAGCCAGCACACTTGCTTCCACATTGCCAAATACAGGGAGCAAAGGATGTCGTTCAGGAAAGCCGGTTGGTTGGCCGCGTTCGCGGCAGTGACAGTTTCGCTGGCGGCGATCGCCCCGGCTCACGCGCAGCAAAAGCAGACCTTGCTGAACGTGTCCTACGACCCGACGCGCGAGCTCTATCGCGCCATCGATGACGCCTTCATCAAGCAGTACAAGGAAAAGGCCAACGTCGACCTGACGATCCGCCAATCCCACGGCGGTTCGGGCCGCCAGGCGCGTTCGGTTATCGACGGGCTGGAAGCCGACGTGGTGACGCTGGCGCTGGCCTATGACATCGACGCCATCGCCGACCGCGGCCTGGTGCCCGAGAACTGGCAGACCCGTTTGCCG
>Ga0256781_1000175_pt1 | contig 13150 bp, 10 predicted proteins | sample MC6MC0932MT_FD_186055 | JGI IMG/M metagenome (GOLD analysis project Ga0256781, IMG submission 186055) | Metatranscriptome of enriched soil aggregate microbial communities from Iowa State University, Ames, United States - MC6-MC0932-MT... | ecosystem: Environmental > Terrestrial > Soil >...
ACGGGGTTGGCCACCGGTACGGAAGAATGGAGACCATGTCTCAGACTTCCTTCGCGAATCAGCAGAGCGTGGCCGTCCTCGGCGGCGGCCCCGGCGGATATGAGGCAGCACTCGCCGCCGCGCAGCTGGGCGCCGATGTGACCCTCGTCGAGCGGGTCGGGGTGGGCGGTTCCGCCGTGCTGACGGATGTCGTCCCGTCGAAGAGCCTGATCGCCACCGCGGATGCCGCCGTCGCGATCTCGGAGGCCAGCGACCTCGGCGTGCAGTTCTACGCGAAGGGCGCGCACGGAAAGCCGCTGAAGCCCGAGATCGCCATCAACCTCGCCGCCGTCAACAAGCGCCTGGTGGCGCTGGCGGGTCAGCAGTCCGAGGACATGCGCGCCACGCTGCTCGAGGCCGGCGTGCGCATCCTCTCCGGTCATGGCCGCCTGGAGGGCCCGAACGCGATCGTCGTGGCCACCGGCCCCGGCGGCACGGACTTCGATCGCATCGAGGCCGACACCATCGTCGTCTCTGTCGGCGCCTCGCCGCGCGAGCTCGATTCCGCGAAGCCCGACGGGGAGCGCATCCTCACCTGGACACAGCTCTACGACATGAAGGCTCTGCCCGAGCACCTGATCGTGGTGGGCTCCGGCGTCACGGGCGCCGAGTTCGCCTCGGCGTACATGAACCTCGGTGCCGAGGTCACGCTCATCTCGAGCCGTGACCAAGTGCTCCCCGGTGAGGACGGCGACGCCGCGAAGGTGCTGGAGAAGGTCTTCAAGCGCGGCGGCATGCAGGTGCTGTCGAAGTCGCGCGCCGACAGGGTGGAGCGCACCGAGAACGGCGTGCTCGTCACGCTCTCCGACGGGCGCACGGTGGAGGGCAGCCACTGCCTGATGGCCGTCGGGTCGATCCCCAACACCCGGGGCATCGGGCTGGAGGAGGCCGGAGTCGAGCTGACCGAGTCCGGGCACATCCGGGTCAACCGGGTGGCGCGTACCTCGGTGTCGAACATCTACGCCGCCGGCGACTGCACGAACTTCTTCCCGCTGGCATCCGTCGCCTCGATGCAGGGACGCACGGCGGTCTTCCACGCCCTCGGCGACATCGTCATCCCGCTGGAGCAGCGCAAGATCACGGCGAACATCTTCACCGCGCCCGAGATCGCCACGGTCGGGTTCTCGGAGCAGGACATCGAGAACGGCGCCGCCGACGGCATCGCCTACAAGCTCCCGCTGGCCGCCAACCCCCGCGCGAAGATGATGGGCATCAAGGACGGATTCGTGAAGGTGATCGCCCGCAAGGGATCGGGCACCGTCATCGGCGCCGTCGTCGTCGCGCCCAAGGCATCCGAGCTGATCTTCCCGCTGGCCGTCGCCGTGGAGCGCCGGCTGAACGTCGACCAGGTGTCGCGCGTGTTCGCTGCCTACCCGTCGCTGTCCTCCAGCATCACGGATGCCACCCGCGCGATGCACATGGTGAACATGGGCTAGCTCGGCGTCCAGCTGCTCTCGGAGTCGATCGTCGCCGAGATCCGTGCGCTGAGGGCTCCGAGCTGTCGTGCTTGCGAGACGCTGAGCGGGTCGAAGACCAGGGCCCGCACCAGTGCATGGTGTGCCGGCGTGGATTCGACGACCTTCGCGTGCCCGGCGTCGGTGAGCAGCCCGAGGGTGAAGCGACCGTCGGTCGGGTCGGTCTCCCGCCGGACCCAGCCCTGCTTCTCCAAGCGCGAGATCGCGCGGGACATCCGCGACAGGGTGCAGCTCGCGTACGAGGCGAGCACGCTCAGTCGCAGGCGCCGCTCGGGGGAGTGATCCAGGGCGTACAGGATTCCCTGCTCGAAATGCGTCAGCCCGCTGTCGCGCTGCAGCTGTGCGTCCAGCGCCGTGGGAAGCCTCTCCAGAAGAGTCGCGACAGCCGCCCAGATCTCGAGTTCCTGGGCGCTCAACGGGGACGCAGCGGCTTCGGGCATGTCCCCAGCCTACGCAGGGTCGACTTGCTCAGGCAAGTCAACTCTGCGTACCATCACTTGACTGAGCAAGTGAATTCGCGCATCGAGCGCGAGAAGGAGAAGCACATGGACCTGGGGTTGCACGGCAGGACGGCATTCATCAGCGGTTCCACGCAGGGGATCGGATACTCCATCGCCTCGGCGCTCGCCGCCGAGGGGGCGGCGGTGAGGCTGAACGGGCGTGATCCTGTTCGCGTATCCGCCGCTGTCGACAGGCTGCGGATGGAGCACCCCGGATCTCAGGTCTCCGGGCTCGTCGGTGATGTCGCGGAGCCGGATGCGGTCGAAGCGCTGCTGGACAGGCTCGGCGAGGCCGACATCCTCGTGAACAATGCCGGGCGCTTCGGCCAGGCGGACTTCTTCGCCATCGACGACGATGAGTGGCTGCGCTATCTGGAGGTCAACCTGATGGGTGGCGTTCGGCTCACCCGCCGTCTGCTCCCGGGGATGCTGCAGCGCGGCTGGGGGCGGGTCGTCTTCATCAGCAGCGAGTCAGGCGTGAACGTACCGGCCGACATGATCCACTACGGCGTCACCAAGGCGAGCATGGTGGCACTGGGCAGCGGGCTGGCCAAACTCACCTGTGGCACGGAGGTCACCGTGAACACGGTGCTGGGCGGACCCACGTACTCGGAGGGGGTCGCGGCGGCCGTCTCCACGGTGGCCGAGACCCGGGGGCTTCCGGCCACGGCGGTCAAGCGGGCGATCATCGAGGGCAACCGCACGACGCTGCTCGAGAGGTTCATCGAGCCCGCCGAGATCGCCGCTCTGGTCGCCTACCTCGTCAGCCCCCTGGCATCGGCGACCAACGGGGCAGCCGTCCGCGCGGACGGAGGGGTGCTCACCGGAATGCTCTGAGCGTGAGATCAGCTGATCGTGAGCAGCTGATGTCCGGCGGAGACCGTGGTCCCGGGGGCGGCGTCGATGTTGCCGATCACGCCGTCCTTGTGCGCCTGCAGCGGCTGCTCCATCTTCATGGCCTCGAGCACCACGACCAGGTCGCCCTTGACGACCTGCTGACCCTCCTCGACCGCGACCTTCACGATCGTGGCCTGCATGGGCGACTTCACGGCATCGCCCGAAGCGCCCGCGCTGGCGGTGCTGGCGTGCGTCCGGCGGGACGGCGGAACGGCGGCGGGGCGGCCGGCGGTGCCGGAGACAGGTGCGGTCACGCGGTCGGGCAGGCTCACCTCGAGGCGGCGTCCACCGACCTCGACGACGACGGTGTGACGACCGGGCGCGGCGGCCGGGTCCTCAAGCTCGCCGTCCCAGGCGGGGATGTCGTTGACGAACTCGGTCTCGATCCAGCGGGTGTACACGCCGAACTCGCCGTTCTCGGCGGTGAAGGCGGGGTCGCGCACCACCTTGCGGTGGAACGGCAGCGCGGTCGGCATGCCGGCGACCTCGAACTCGTCGAGCGTGCGGCGGGCCCGCTCCAGCGCCTCGGCGCGGTCGCGACCGGTGACGATCAGCTTCGCCAGCAGGGAGTCGAACGCGCCGGAGACGGTGTCGCCCGCGGTGACGCCGGAGTCCAGGCGCACGCCGGGGCCGCCGAAGGTCTTGAACACCTTGATGGGGCCGGGCTGGGGCAGGAAGCCCCGGCCCGGGTCCTCTCCGTTGATGCGGAACTCGAAGGAGTGGCCCTGCGGGGTGGGGTCGTCGTAGTCGATGGTGCCGCCGGCCGCGATGCGGAACTGCTCGCGCACGAGGTCGATGCCGGTGACCTCCTCGGAGACGGGGTGCTCGACCTGCAGGCGGGTGTTCACCTCGAGGAACGACACGGTGCCGTCGGCGCCGATCAGGAACTCGCAGGTGCCGGCGCCCACGTAGCCGACCTCCTTGAGGATCGCCTTCGAGGCGGCGTACAGCTGCTCGTTCTGCTTATCGGTCAGGAACGGCGCGGGCGCTTCCTCGACGAGCTTCTGGTGCCGGCGCTGCAGCGAGCAGTCACGGGTGGAGATCACGACGACGTTGCCGGCGGCATCCGCCAGGCACTGCGTCTCGACGTGGCGCGGCTTGTCGAGGTACTTCTCCACGAAGCACTCGCCGCGGCCGAACGCTGCGACGGCCTCGCGGGTGGCCGACTCGAACAGCTCGGCGACCTCGCCGAGCTCGCGGGCGACCTTGAGACCGCGTCCGCCGCCGCCGTAGGCGGCCTTGATGGCGATGGGCAGGCCCACCTTCTCGGCGAAGGCCACGACCTCGTCAGCGGTCTCGACCGGCCCGGGGGTGCCGGGGGCGAGGGGTGCGCCGACCTTCTCGGCGACGTGGCGCGCGGTCACCTTGTCGCCGAGGGCCTCGATCGCCTCCGGCGACGGGCCGATCCAGATCATGCCCGCGGCGATCACAGCGCGCGCGAACTCGGCGTTCTCGGCCAGGAAGCCGTAGCCGGGGTGCACGGCATCCGCGCCCGAGCGACGCGCGACGGACAGGATCTTGTCGATCTGCAAGTAGGTCTCGGCGCTCGTCGAGCCGTCGAGCGCATAGGCCTCGTCGGCGAGACGCGCGTGCATCGCGTCGCGATCCTGGTCGGCGTACACGGCGACGGAGGAGATCCCGGAGTCGCGGGCGGCGCGGACGATGCGTACGGCGATCTCGCCGCGGTTTGCGATGAGGACCTTGGCGATAGCAGGCATGGGTTTCAGCCTAGCGGGGGTTCCGCCGGTTCTTTTGACGACTCTCGACAAGATATCGAGGGAACTGTCATCAGGAACCTACGGAGGCGATCCAGAGGTCCGTCCAGGTCACGCCGAGCTCGGCGGCGAGGTGTCGCAGGGTGGACAGCGACATGCCGACCACCGTGGACGGGTCGCCGTCCACTCGGGTGATGAAGGCGCCGCCCAGGCTGTCGACGGTGAACGCACCCGCCACCAGCAGCGGTTCGCCGGTCGCGATGTAGGCCTCGATCTCGGCATCCGTCAGGTCGTCGGCGAAGGTGACGCCCGCCTCGGCGACGGCGGTCGCCTCGACGGGGGCGGTCCCGGGGGCGACGCGGAAGACGGAGTGGCCGGAGTGCAGCACCCCGGTGGCGCCGCGCATCAGCCGCCAGCGCTCCCGGGCGGCCTCCGGCGTGTACGGCTTGCCGTAGACCTGGCCGCCGAGCGCGAACATCGAGTCGCCGCCGATCACGATCCCGTCGAAGTCCGGATGCTCCAGCGGCAGCCGGCGTGCGACGTCCGCGGCCTTCGCCCTGGCCAGCAGCAGCACGAGCTCCGCGGGCGCCAGCGGTGCGCCGCGCTCCGCCTCCGCCGCGGCGCCCACGGCGTCCTCGTCGACCTCAGGAGAGAAGATGAGCGGCTCGATGCCGGCCTGCCGCAGCAACATGAGGCGGGCGGGGGACGTGGATGCCAGGCAGACGCGCATGCTCCCACGATAGGGCGCTCGCGGTGTGGGATCCTGGAACGATGACCTCCTCGCAGCCCACGCTCGACCTCGACATCACCGGAATCGCGCACGGCGGCACCTTCATCGCCCGGCACGAGGGGCGGGTCGTGTTCGTCCCCGACGCCGTCCCCGGCGAGCGGGTGCGGGCTCAGATCACGGATGCGAGCAAGGACTCCTTCTGGCGCGCCGAGACGCTGGAGGTGCTCGACGCTTCGCCGCACCGCCGCGCGCACGTGTGGGCGGAGGCCGACGTGTCGCGCGCGCCCGAGAACCGGGTCGGCGGCGCGGACCTCGGGCACATCGCCCTCGACCACCAGCGCGTGCTCAAGCGGCAGGTGCTGCAGGAAGCTCTGGACAAGTTCGCCGGCGCTGGGATCGACGCCCCCGAGGTGCAGGCCGTGGACGCGGGTGACGGCACCGGCTGGCGCACGCGCGTCTCCCTGCACGTCGATGCAGACGGTCGCGTCGGACCCTACGCGGCGCGCAGCCACCGCGTGATCGACGTGGCGACGCTGCCGCTGGCCCGTTCTGCGGTGGCCGACGCCGCGTTCGCGCTCCGGGCGCAGAAGCCCGGACGCGTGGATCTCGTCGAGCCGGGCGACGGTCGCGTGCGCGTGCTGCCCCGTCCCGAGGGCGGTCGGCGCGGCAAGCAGGAGAGCGTCTACGAGACGGCGGGCGGACGCCGGTTCGCGGTCGACGCCGGCGGGTTCTGGCAGGTGCATCCGCAGGCCGCCGACACGCTGCACCAGGCGGTCGGCGATGCACTCGCCGGCCGCATCGACGCGGATGCCACGCATTTCGACCTTTACGGAGGCGTCGGGCTGTTCGCGGCCACGCTGGGGGAGCAGGGCGCGAGCGACATCGTCACCGTCGAGTCCGACCGTCGCGCCACCGAGCACGCCCAGCAGAACCTCGCGGCGTTCGCCGCGCAGGCCGTGACCGCCAGGGTGGACCGCTTCCTCGCCGGTCTGCCCGAAGGCACCAGGGCGGGCGCCGTGGTGCTCGATCCGCCGCGCGCCGGCGCGGGACGCGGGGTCGTCGAGTCCATCCACGCCCTCGACCCGGAGGCGATCGTCTACGTGGCGTGCGATCCGGTCGCTCTAGCGAGGGACCTCGGCACGTTCCGCGGGCTGGGCTGGCGCGTGACCTCGTTGCAGGCGTTCGACCTGTTCCCGCACTCGCACCACTTCGAGGCTGTCGCCCTGCTCTCGCGCTGAGTCCAGGCGGGCACTGGGTAGGCTGGCGGCATGAGCACCGTCGCCCTCATCGACGACCACGAGTCGGTTCGTCTGGGACTCGAGGCCGCCTGTCTGCGTGACGGCGAGCAGGACGTCGTCTTCTCCGGCGCCACTGTCCGGGAGTACCTCGCCTGGCGTGCGGCGTCAGGCGCCCGACCTGCCGACGTGGTGGTGCTGGATCTCACGCTCGGCGACGGCACGACCGTCACCGAGAACGTCGCGACGCTGGTGGCCGACGGCGCGAGCGTGGTCATCCACAGCGTCGCCGATCGTCCGGCATCCGTGCGGGAGGCGCTCGTCGCGGGAGCGGCGGGCGTGGTCAGCAAGTCGTCCGCGCTGGACGACGTGCTCGACGCGATCCGCACCGTCGCTCGCGGCGAGGCACTGAACAACGTCGAGTGGGCCAGCGCCGTGGACGGCGACCGCGAGTTCGCCGATGCCCAGCTGTCCACCCGCGAGCGCGAGGTGCTGCGCCTGTATGCGACGGGGCTGCCTCTCAAGGCGGTCGCGGAGCGGCTGGGTGTGGCGTACTCGACCGCGAAGGAGAACATCACCCGCATCCGGGTGAAGTACGTCGAGGTCGGGCGCCCTGCACCCACCAAGGTCGATCTGCTGCGCCGGGCGATGGAGGACGGCATCGTCGCGCCGGAGGGCCTGACGAGTGCCGGCTGAAGCCCGCAGCATCCGAGACGCCTGGAGCAGCCTCCCGACCCCCGGCGAGGTGGGCATCGGGCTGGAGCGGTTCACCGGCCAGCGCATGGAGCGCATCCTCGCCATCGTCGGGGCGATCGGCTCGACGGCGCTCGGCATCCAGGCGCTGCTCGGCGCCGTGACCCGCCTGATCCGGCTGGACGGGCCGCACCTGGCGATCATGCTGCTGGTGTTCCTGCCTCTGCTGTGGATGATCATCGCGTGCGTGACCGGACGATGGGTCAGGCAGGCGTGCGGGGCGTTCGCCGTGGCCTACGCGCTGTCGCTGATGCTGTGGCCCGCGGTGGTGGACCGCTCGGTCCAGGAGCCGGCCGCTCAGCCGTGGATCTTCTTCCTGGTGAACATCTGCGTGGTGGCGGCGATGCTGGCGTTCCCGGTGCGGCTGCAGTTCGCCTGGGCACTCGGCGTGCCGCTCGTGTACGGCTACGTGCGGCTCGCGCAGGGCGACTTCACGCAGGGCTTCTGGATCACCACCGGATTCGACGTGTCGTTCACGATCATCCTCGGCATGGTGATCGTGTCCCTGGCGTGGATGTTCCGGCAGGTGGCGACCGGCGTCGACGACGCACGCGACATGGCCGTTGAGACGTACGCGGGCGCGGCCGCGGCATCCGCGTCCGAGGAGGAGCGCGTCGCGATGGCGGCGCTGATGCACGACAGCGTGCTGGCTGCGCTGATCGCCGCCGAGCGGGCCGCGAGCGACCGGGAGCGCACGCTCGCGGTCGCGATGGCGCGCGAGGCGCTGACGCGGCTGGCCAACACCGAGGCGTCGATCGCCCAGGAGGGCAGTGATGAGCCGGTGAACCGCGCCCAGATCGTCGCGGAGCTGCGTCGGACCCTGTCCGAGCAGGGGGCGGATGCGGTGGTCGAGGAGCGCGGTGTGCCGGCGGAGATCCCCGGCAAGGCGGCACGGGCGATGGTGCTGGCGGCGCGGCAGGCGATCGGCAACGCCCTGATCCACGCGGGTGGTCGCGGACTGCATGTGGTGGCGGAGTCGGCGGATGCCGATCGGCTGACCCTCACGGTGCAGGACACCGGGCCGGGGTTCGATCCGGATGCCATCGGCGAGGACCGCCTGGGCATCCGCGCCTCGATCATCGCGCGCATGGCGGCCGTCGCCGGGTCTTCACGGATCACGTCAGACGATCGCGGCACCGTCGTCGAGCTGAACTGGGAGCCGTCATGAGGCGCACCGTTCGCAGCATGACCACCGCGCTCGCCCTCGGGTTCGCGCTGTACTTCGCCGCGCGTGCGATCTGGTGGATCGAGCAGCCCACCGCGCCGCTGCTGATGGTCGCGGCGATCGGGCTGTACCTCGCGGCGGTGCTGACCGCCGTGCTCACGTCGTCGGCGGGGTCCGTGCGGATGCCGGTGGGAGCAGCCGTGTTCACGCTGGTCGCGAGCGCCGTGGTGCCCGCCTTCGCGAGCATCGCACTGGAGCGGGAGATGCGCAGCGCGCCGTTCGCGACCTGGTACATCGGCGCGATCGGGCTGCTGGCCGTCGTCTGCGTGGTGCGGCGGAATCCGATCGTGGGCTGGGTGTCGCTGGGCATCCTGATCACCGCGGCATCCGCCTACCTGGGCATCGGCAACGCCTTCGAGCTCGGGCTCGTGGGGTCGATCACGTGGGTGGTGGTGGCGCAGCTGCTGGTGCTCTTCTGGGATCGCGCCGTCCGGGACACGGAGCGCCTGGCGGACGTGCAGCGGGCGGTGTCCGCCTGGCATGCGACGCAGCTCGTCCGGCAGCGGGAACGGCGCGTGCGTGCGCAGCGGGCGCTCGCGATCGCAGGGCCCGTGCTCTCGCGGACCGTGGCCGCGCACGGGGAACTGACCCCGGAGGAGAAGCTGGAGGCCCGGCTGGCGGAGGGCACGATGCGGGACGAGCTGCGCGGGGCGGTGCTGCTCAACGACGCCGTGCGCCAGGCCATCTCGGATGCTCGCAGGAACGGGACCGTCGTGACCGTGTTCGACGAGGGCGGACTCGACGGTGTGGATGAGGATCGCCGCAGCGAGATCCGCGATGAACTCGCGACGGTGCTGGCGAGCGTGCATTCGAACCGGGTGATCATCCGCGCGGGGCGCGACGACGAGATCGCCGTGACGGTCGTGGGGCGTGCGGCTGGCGGCGCGCACGACGACGATGCCGTCGATCTATGGCATGAGATCCGCCGCACCGCGGACTGATACGCCCGCCCCCTGATACATCGACGCTGAAAAGCGAAATCCCGCCGGCTGGACTCCGGCGGGACACGGCTTTCGAAGAGAGTGGGCGAGGGGCGGCGAAGCCGCCCGCCCCTCGCCAGTGCGGAACAGCTACCCGAAAACTGTCCGCTAGGGGCGGTACTGCGTCTGCCTACCCTGGGGCGGAGCAGCCGCCTAACGCGAAGCGTTGATATAAGTCTGGCGGCTGTCAATAACTCTGTCTGTAGGTATTTCGGGGGACAAAATCGGCGGCTTTTCGACGAAAGTCCATATCCGCTTTAGCTGTTCAGCCAGAGAAACGGCCCCAGGGGATATCCCGACGTAGGGGTTTGCGGAGTCCGCGCTGCGTGCGCTCCCACACGGACACGTGCGGCTCGTCGGCGACGGCCTCGTCGGTCTCGCGGGTGTAGGCGTCGCTGACCACCGCGAGGAGAGCTGCCAGCTCCTCCTCGGTGGGGTTCCCGCGGATGATCTCGATGCGGGGGGCGTCTTCGTGCTCGGTCATGATGGCTCGCCGGTCACAGCGGGATGTTGCCGTGCTTCTTGGCGGGCAGCTCGGCGCGCTTGCCCTTGAGCGCGCGCAGGGCCTTCGCGATCGAGACGCGGGTGTTCGCCGGCTCGATGATGCCGTCGATCTCGCCGCGCTCGGCCGCGAGGAACGGGCTGGTGACGCCATAGGTGTACTCGGCGGCGAGGCGGCTGCGCACGGCGGCGACGTCCTCGCCCGCCTCCTCCGCCTTCTTGATCTCACCGCGGTAGAGGATGTTGACGGCGCCCTGGCCGCCCATGACGGCGATCTCGGCGGTGGGCCAGGCGAGGTTCACGTCGGCACCGAGTTGCTTGGAACCCATCACGATGTACGCGCCGCCGTAAGCCTTGCGCAGGATGACGGTGACCAGGGGCACGGTGGCCTCGGCGTAGGCGTAGATGAGCTTGGCGCCACGACGGATCACGCCGGTCCACTCCTGGTCGGTGCCGGGGAGGTAGCCGGGCACGTCGACGAGGGTGACGATCGGGATGGAGAAGGCGTCGCAGAAGCGCACGAAGCGGCTGGCCTTCTCGCCCGCCTCGATGTTCAGAGTGCCGGCCATCTGCGACGGCTGGTTGGCGATGATGCCCACCGAGCGGCCCTCGACGCGGCCGAAGCCGATCACGATGTTCGGCGCGAACAGGGGCTGAACCTCGAGGAACTCGCCGTTGTCGACGACGTGATCGATGACCGTGTGGATGTCATAGGGCTGGTTGGGGGAGTCCGGGATGATCGTGTTCAGGCGCTGATCGGCATCCGTGGTCTCCCACTCGAACTCCGAGGCGTACGCCGGGAGCTCGGCCATGTTGTTGTCGGGCAGGAAGCTGAGCAGGGTGCGCGCGTAGTCGATCGCGTCGTCCTCGTCGGAGGCGAGGTAGTGCGCGACACCGGAGCGGGTGTTGTGCGTGTAGGCGCCGCCGAGTTCCTCCATGCCGACGTCCTCGCCGGTGACGGTCTTGATGACATCGGGGCCGGTGACGAACATCTGGCTGGTCTTGTCGACCATGATGACGAAGTCGGTGAGGGCGGGGCCGTACACGGCGCCGCCGGCGGCCGGTCCCATGATGATCGAGATCTGGGGGATCACGCCCGAGGAGCGGGTGTTCATCTTGAAGATCTCGCCGTACTTGCTGAGGGCCAGCACGCCCTCCTGGATGCGGGCTCCGCCGGAGTCGAGGATGCCGACCACGGGCATCCCGCTGGTCAGGGCGAACTCCATGATCTTGATGATCTTGTCGCCGGAGACCTCGCCCAGCGAGCCGCCGAAGGTGGTGAAGTCCTGCGAGTAGACCGCGACGGTCCGGCCGTGGATGGTGCCGATGCCGGTGACCACGGAGTCGCCGTAGGGGCGGTTCCTGTCCATGCCGAAGGCGGTGGTGCGGTGTCGCACGTACTCGTCGAACTCGACGAAGCTGCCGTTGTCGACGAGCATCTCGATGCGCTCGCGGGCGGTCATCTTGCCCTTGGCATGCTGCTTCTGCTGGGCGATCTTCTCCGGCTCGACGACCGCGTCGTTGAAGCGCGCGCGGAGGTTGGCGATCTTCGCGGCAGTGGTCGAGAGGTCAGGCTTTTCCGTCACGGATTCCACCCTATCGGTGGGTCTCGTCGTCACGTTGGATGCCGGCCACAACGGGTTCGGCGATCCTTTGGCGATGCGCTCCGGTCTCCGGCATCCGGATCACCTCCTCGCCGTCCAGCTGCCGCCGTTCTCCCAGAACTGGGCGATGTCCTCGAGCGGGCGTCCCTTGGTCTCGGGGGCGAGCTTCATCACGAACACGAAGGCGGCCACGGCCATGATGCCGAGGATGAGGAAGGCGACCATGCCGCTCTGCTCGAGGATCGGGCGGAAGGCGAGGCCGACGATCACGTTCGCGACGAGGTCGGCGGTGAGCATGACGCTGGCGCCGAGGGAGCGCAGGTGGGCGGGCATCGCCTCGCCGGCGTAGACCCAGACGAGCGATCCGAAGCCGAAGGTGAAGCCGGCGGTGAACAGCACCAGTCCGATGAAGCCGAGCGCGGTCAGGGCGCCGTCGAATCTGCCGCCGCCGACGGCGAAGACGCCGATGAGCAGGATGTTGGCGATGATCATGGTCGCGATGCCGATGAGCAGCACGGGGCGGCGGCCCATCCGGTCGATCACCATGAGCGAGATGAACACGGCGATCAGGCCCGCGACCTGCACGAGGGCGGAGAGGCCCAGCTTGGTGACGTCGTCGGTGTACCCCATCGACTCGAAGATGGCGGGGCTGTAATAGACGATCGCGTTGATGCCGGTGATCTGTACGAAGAAGCCGAGGCCGACGACGAAGATCGTGGCCCGCAGGAACGGTCCGCGAAGCAGATCGCGCCACGAGGAGGTGGTGCTGGTGGCGAAGCCGGCGGTGATGACCTCGATCTCCTTGTCGACGTCGACGGTGGGGCCCTCGATCGCGACGAGGGCCTTCCTGGCCTCGGCGTGCCGGCCCATCATCACGTACCAGCGGGCCGTGTCGGGGAGGCGGAGCAGGAGGATCGTGATCACGAGGCCGGGGATCGCGGCGAGTCCCAGCATCCAGCGCCAGCTGTGGGTGGGGGCGAGGGACATCGCGATCAGGTAGCCGAGGATGATTCCGGCGACGGTGGCGACCTGGTAGAGCACGAGGAAGGCGCCGCGGTTGCGTGTCGGGGCGGATTCCGCGACGAACACGGGGACGACGACGACCGAGATGCCGATGGTGACGCCGAGCAGGATGCGGACGATGACCAGGACGATGAGCGTCGGCGCGATGCCGCTGAGCAGCGAGAAGAGAGTGAACGTGGCGGCGACGAGCACCATGGTCGGTTTGCGGCCGATGCGGTTGGCGAGTGCTCCGCCGAACAGCGCGCCGGCGATCTCGCCGAAGACGACGGTGCTGGTGACCCAGCCCTCGGCGGTGGCGTCGAGGCTGAAGTCCTTGCGCAGATAGAGCAGTGCTCCGCCGATGTTGGAGGAGTCGTAGCCGTAGATGATGCCGACGGTGGCGGCGGCGATGCCGACCAGGAGCGCCAATCGTGAGATACGCGGTGTTTCGGTGAGTGCGCTCATGCTCGTTCCCTTCGACAGCGATGTAGCTG
>Ga0256781_1000204_pt1 | contig 12214 bp, 3 predicted proteins | sample MC6MC0932MT_FD_186055 | JGI IMG/M metagenome (GOLD analysis project Ga0256781, IMG submission 186055) | Metatranscriptome of enriched soil aggregate microbial communities from Iowa State University, Ames, United States - MC6-MC0932-MT... | ecosystem: Environmental > Terrestrial > Soil >...
CTGGATCCGGCCAGGCGTTCCGCCATTTCGCCGCGCTGGCCTCCGTCGCCGCGCCAGAATCTGCGCGTGGTGTCGCGGAATTTGTCGTTCCATTCGGCGAAGCCGGGCGGCTGGCGTCCCAATTGATAGCCGTCGGGGCCGATGTCCCAGGGTTCGGAAATCAGCTTCAGGCGCGACAGCTTGGGGTCCTGCAGGATGGCGTCGAAGAATCCCGCGCCGGGGTCGAAACCATGGCCTTCGCGGCCCAGCGTGGTGCCGAGGTCGAAGCGGAAGCCATCCACGCGGTAGGCCTCGGCCCAGTGGCGCAGCGAATCCATGACCATCTGCAGCACGCGCGGATGCGACAGGTTTACCGTGTTGCCGCAGCCGGTGTCGTTGATGTAGTGGCGTTCGTCGCCTGGAATCAGGCGGTAGTAGCTGGCATTGTCCAGGCCGCGCCAGGACAGCGTCGGGCCGGTCTGGTCGCCTTCACAGGTGTGGTTGTAGACCACATCCAGGATGACTTCGATGCCGGCGGCCTGCAGGCGCCGGATCGCCATCCGCAGGTCATTGGGCCCGCCATTGCGCAAATAGGCGGGCTCGGGCGCGAAATAGGACAGCGTGCTGTAGCCCCAGTAGTTGCCCAGCTGCTTTTCCACCAGGAACTTGTCCTGCAGGAACGCGTGCACCGGCAACAGCTCCAGGGCAGTGACGCCGATCTTGTGCAGATGCTCGATGAAGCGCGGATTGGCCAGCGCCGCCACCGTGCCGCGCAGGTGCGTGCGCACGTCGTCGCGCTGCATGGAGACGCCGCGCACGTGCGCCTCGTAGATGACCGTGTGCTCCCAGACCGTGGGCGGGCGGCGCCGCTCGCCCCAATGGAAGGCGTTGTCGGTGACCACCGCCTTGGGCATGGCGGGGGCGCTGTCGCGCCGGTCTATGGTCAAGTCGCCGCGCGCGCCGCCCACGCGATAGCCGAACAGCACGTCGGACCAGCGCGGCGGGCCGGTCAGCTCGGCGGCGTAAGGGTCCAGCAGCAGCTTGTGCGGATTGAAGCGGTGGCCGTTCTTCGGATCGTAGGGGCCGTGGGCGCGATAGCCGTAGACCAGGCCCGGCGCCGCGTCCGGCAGATAACCGTGCCAGATTTCATCGGTGCACTCCGGCAAGGGCATGCGCTGCAGCTCCTTGCGGCCCCGTTCGTCGAAGATGCACAGATCGATGCGGCTGGCGTTGGCCGAAAACACCGCGAAGTTGACGCCCAGGCCATCGCTGGTGGCGCCCAGCGGGTAGGGATGGCCGGGGGCGAGCCTGTCGGGAAGCACGCCGGACATGTACCTTTATCCTTCGAGTTGGAAGATCACCGTGGCAAGGGGAGGGAGCGTGAGCGACAGCGATTGTTCGTGACCATGCGCGGCAATGCCGTCCGTATTGCGGCCGCCGCCATTGCCCACGCCGGAGCCGCCGTAGTCGGCCGCATCGGTATTGATGCGTTCGCGCCACCAGCCGCCGCGCGGCACGCCGATGCGATAGTCCTCGCGCGGCACCGGGGTGAAATTGCTCACCGCCAGCACCAGGGCGTCGCCGTCGCGGCGCAGGAAGGCGATCACGCTGTTGGCGTAGTCGTCACCGATGACCCATTCGAAGCCACTGGGGTCGTGGTCATGGCGGTGCAGGGCGGGCACGTCGGCGTAGACGTAATTGAGGTCGCGCATCAGCTTCTGCACGCCGCGGTGCAGCCCGTCGTCCAGCGCGGCCCAGTCCAGCGAGGCGTCATGGTTCCACTCGCGTTCCTGGGCGATTTCGCCGCCCATGAACAGCAGCTTCTTGCCGGGATGGCTCCACATGAAACCGTAGTAGGCCCGCAGGTTGGCGTGGCGCTGCCAGCGGTCGCCTGGCATCTTGTTCAGCAGCGAGCCCTTGCCGTGCACCACCTCGTCATGCGACAGCGGCAGGATGAAGCGTTCCGAGTACGCGTAGACCATGCCGAAGGTCATGTCGTTGTGGTGGAAGCGCCGATGCACTGGGTCGTTTTCCATATAGCGCAGCGTGTCGTGCATCCAGCCCATATTCCACTTGTAGGAAAAACCCAGGCCGCCTTGCTCGATGGGCGCCGACACCCCGGGCCAGGCGGTGGATTCCTCGGCCACGGTGATGGCGCCGGGGCACAGGCGATGCACGGTGGCGTTCATGTCGCGCAGGAACTCGACCGCTTCCAGGTTCTCCCGCCCGCCATGGCGATTGGGTATCCACTCGCCGGCCTTGCGGCTGTAGTCGCGGTACAGCATGGACGCCACGGCATCCACGCGCAGGCCGTCGATGTGATAGCGCCGCACCCACTCCAGGCCGCTGGCGACCATGAAGTTACGCACTTCCGTGCGGCCCAGGTTGTAGATCAGCGTGTTCCAGTCCGGGTGGAAGCCTTCGCGCGGATCCTGGTATTCGTACAGCGCGGTGCCGTCGAAGTGGGCCAGGCCATGCGTGTCGGTGGGGAAATGCGCCGGCACCCAATCCAGGATGACGGCCAGGTTGGCCGCGTGGCAGGCATCGATGAAGGCAGCGAAGTCGTGGGGCGTGCCGTAGCGCGCGGTGGGCGCGAACACGCCCAGCGGCTGGTAGCCCCAGGAGCCGCCGAAGGGATGCTCCATGATGGGCATCAGTTCCAGGTGGGTGTAACCCAGGTCGCGCGCATAGGGCACCAGGCGCGTGGCCAGTTGGCGCCATACGCATTCGCCGTTGTCGGTGCCGTCGCGCGGCAGCCACGAACCCGCATGGACCTCGTAGACGGAGATGGGCGCCTCAGGCGCCTGGCGCGCGCCGCGTTGCGCCATCCACGCATCGTCGGTCCACGTGAAAGGGGTTGGATCGGGCACGATGGACGCGGTGGCGGGCGGGGCCTCGGTCTGGCGCGCCATCGGGTCCGCCTTCAAAGGCAGCAGGTTGCCTTCGATGCCCACGATTTCATATTTGTAGCGGGCGCCTGCTTGCAGGCGGGGAATGAATATCTCCCATACGCCAGCGCTATGCCGCAGACGCATGGCATGGCGGCGGCCGTCCCACGAATTGAAATCGCCCACCACGGAGACGCGCCGTGCATTGGGCGCCCAGACGGCGAAGCGCACGCCGCGCACGCCATCGATCTCCATGACGTGCGATCCCAGGCATTCCGCCAGGTCTTCATGGCGGCCTTCGGAAATCAGATGCAGGTCCAGGTCGCCCAGCAGGGCGCCGAAGGCATAGGGGTCTTCCGTGATCTGCTCACCAGTGGGCCACTGGATGCGCAGGCGGTAGGCCGACGGCTGGCCCGGCGCCAGACCGTCGACGAGACCGGAAAACATGCCATGGCGGACAGGCGTAAGCGGAATCTCCTTGTCATTCTTGCCGAGCAGCAGCGTCACCTGTTCAGCATTCGGCACCAGCACGCGCACCCAGCTGTGCGAGCCGTCGGCATGCGGTCCCAGGACATGAAAGGGGTCGGGGTGGCGGCCGGCGAGCAGATCGTCCAGCGCGTCGTGCGCGCCGTGGTCGACGGGCGAGTCGGTTGGGTTGGCGCCGGGGGAGGACGAAGAGCCGGATGTCATGTAGGGATTTGCCTGAATCAAGTGTTGGGTGCGGCGGCGCTGTCGTGCGACAGCAGGCGGGTAGCCAGGCCAGCCAGTCCGGCAAGCGGGATGCCCACCCAGTCCGGGCGGTGCGAGGCCTCATAGCGGACTTCGTAGGCGGCCTTTTCGATCAGGGCCAGATCGATCAAGGGTAGCTCTACTTCAGGCGCCATCCAAGGATGTTCGGTAAAGTGCGCCACCTCGCGGTAGCCGGCCAGGAAGGCTTCGCCAGCGGTAAAACGGAAGCGCTCGATCAGCGCCAGGCGCCGCGCCTGCAATTGTTGCTCGGCGTTTTGCGCATCGCCGCTGGTTTCTTCGGGTATGCCCTTGCCTGCGCCGTCCGCCAGGGTGGCGGCCACGTAGTCGAAGGAGCGCAGCAGGCCGGCGACGTCGCGCGATGCACTGGTCTTGGCGCGCCGTTCTTCCAGCGAGCGGGCGGGTTCGCCCTCGAAATCGATCAGGTAGGCATCGCCTTGCGCCGCCAGCACCTGGCCCAGGTGGAAGTCGCCATGGATGCGAATGTGCAGCGTGCCCTCTTCGTTGGCGGCTAGGGCGTGCACCACGTCCACCAGGGCGTCGCGGTGTTCGGCCAGCCACGTGGCCCGTTCGACATTGGCGGCGTCGAGGCGGCCCAGGTTGGCTTTCAACGTGGCCAGCCCCTGGTCCAGCATGGCGATAACGTCCTTGGCGCGCTGCTCGGCGTCCTTGCGCGTCGCGCGTTGCGGCGCGAAGGCGGGATCGTCGGTGGGCAGGGACAAGGCGGCATGCAATTCACCCAGGCGCTTGCCCATGATGTGGGCGTAGTTGATATAGCCGCGCAGGTCTTCGTCGTAGTCCTCCGCGCTTTCCGCCGTCAGCGCGGCCGCTTCCAGCACGCGCTTCAGGTAGTTCAGCGTCCAGGTCCAGGCATCGCCCTGGTTGGTGATCATCTGGTGCATCAAGGCCAGCGTGTGCGGCGTGCCGTCTTCGTCGACGCGCTGGATCTCGCCCAGCAGCGGCGCGCCGTTGGCATAGCCGACTTCGGTCAGCCTGCGGGTCATCTCGGCTTCCGGATGCACGCCCGGCACGATGTGGCGCAGCAGCTTGAGCATCATGATGCCGCCCAGCGTGACCGAGCTATTGGACTGCTCGCCGGTGAACCACTTGACCTCGGCATCCGGCGCCAGCTCGATCTTGTCCAGCGTCGCTTCGCCGCGGAAGTGCAGCACCGCGGGCGGATGCGCCTGCGGCACCGGGATCTTGAGCCGGTCGCGCAGGCCTTGCACCAGGGCCATGACGAAGGACGGCAGCATATAGGCATCGGTGATGAAGCCCATTTCCGCGCCGCGGCGCACGCGGGCCAGCGCATATTGCTGGGCCATGGGGGGCATCGTTTCGCCCCAGATCAATGCGACCGGCAACAGGAAGCGCGCGGGCTTGCCTTCGAAATCCACCTGGATTTCGGTGATGAAGCATTCGTGGTCGGCGCCCTTGATCTGCGCGGCGTAGGCGGCCTGGGCCATTTTCACCTTGCGGTCCTTCGGATACCAGCGCTGGCGCGACAGGTACATGGGCAGCACGTCCTGGCGCAGCGAGCGCACGGCGCCTTCGGTCAATTCGTAGCCGGTACGGCCGCGCAGCACAAGGGTGTAGTACTCCGGCATGCGTTCGGGATGGGTCGCGTGCCATTCGGGCGGCGAAGCGCTGGCGCTCAGGTCGAACCAGTAGAAGCCATAGGGCGGCAGGGTGAGCAGATAAGTCAGCTCGCCGATGGCGGGGAAGGGTGTGCCGCCCAGCAATTCCACCGGCACGCGGCCCTTCAGGGAAGACAGGTCCAGTTCCACCGGTTGCGAGGCGCGCGACAGGTTGGCGACGCACAGGATGGTGGTGTCTTCGTATTCGCGCAGATAAGCCAGGATGTTGCGATTACCGGGAAACAGGAACCGCAGCGTGCCGCGGCCGAATGCCTGGGTCCTGGCGCGCGTGGCCAGCATGCGGCGCGACCAGTTCAGCAGCGAGTGCGGATCGCGCTGCTGCGCTTCCACGTTGACGGCTTCGTAGCCGTACAAGGGGCCCATCAGCGAAGGCAGCGGCAGGCGTTCCGGATCGGCGCGCGAGAAACCGCCATTGCGGTCGGGCGACCATTGCATGGGAGTGCGCACGCCGTCGCGATCGCCCAGGTGGATGTTGTCGCCCATGCCCAGCTCGTCGCCGTAATAGATCACGGGCGTGCCCGGCATCGACAGCAGCAGGCTGTTCATCAGCTCGATACGGCGGCGGTCGCGTTCCATCAGCGGCGCCAGCCGGCGGCGTATCCCCAGGTTGATGCGCGCGCGGCGGTCGGCCGCGTACGTATCCCACAGGTAGTCGCGTTCGTTGCTGGTGACCATTTCCAGCGTCAATTCGTCGTGGTTGCGCAGGAAGATGGCCCACTGGCAGATGTCCGGGATGTCCGGTGTCTGCCGCATGATGTCGGTAATGGGGAAGCGGTCTTCCCGCGCGATGGCCATGTACATGCGCGGCATCAGCGGGAAGTTGAAGGACATATGGCACTCGTCGCCCTGGCCGAAATACTCCTGGGCATCCTCGGGCCATTGATTGGCTTCGGCCAGCAGCATGCGGCCGGGATATTCGGCGTCGAGCTGCGCGCGGATCTTCTTCAGGACGGCATGGGTTTCCGGCAGGTTCTCGTTATTCGTGCCTTCGCGTTCCACCAGGTAGGGCACGGCGTCCAGGCGCAGGCCATCGACGCCCAGGTCCAGCCAATAGCGCATGACGCTGATGACTTCCTTGAGCACCTGCGGATTGTCGAAATTCAGGTCGGGCTGGTGCGAGTAGAAGCGGTGCCAGAAATAGGCGCCCGCCACCGGGTCCCAGGTCCAGTTGGATTTCTCGGTGTCGAGGAAAATGATGCGGGTGCCCGCATAGGCCTGGTCGTTGTCGGACCAGACGTAGTAGTTGCGCGCGGCCGAGCCGGGCTTGGCCCTGCGGGCCCGCTGGAACCAGGGATGCTGGTCCGACGTGTGGTTCACCACCAGCTCGGTGATGACGCGCAAGCCGCGCGCATGCGCCGCCTTGATGAACTTGCGCACGTCGGCCAGGGTGCCGTAGTCGGGATGCACGCCGCGATACTCGGCGATGTCATAACCGTCGTCGCGGCGCGGGGAAGGATAGAAGGGCAGCAGCCAGATGGTGTTCACGCCCAGCGACGCAATGTAATCCAGCTTCTCGATGAGGCCGGCGAAATCGCCGACGCCATCGTTATTGGCATCGAAGAAGGACTTGACGTGCAACTGGTAAATGACGGCGTCCTTGTACCAGAGCGGGTCGTCGCGATTGGGGCTGTTGACGTGGTTATCTGACATGCCGATATCCTTTTATTGGTTTGCCGTCCGGGTCGTGCGCGGACAGCGCAAGCTGGTAAAGCGGCGGCCGTATGGACCCAATGGTCCATACGGCCCAGATGGCTCAGGCGGGCGTCACGCGCCAGATGCGGTAGGGCTGGTTCGGGTGCAGATGCACGCCTTGCTGCTTGCCGCGCCACACCATATGGTTGCCATCGATCAGGTCCTCCACCTGCAATGGCCCATCGTCGGGCAGGCCCAGTTCCCACATGGGGATCTCCAGCGTGACGTCTTGCGGCTGATGCGGGTCCAGGCTGATGGCGACCAGCAAGACGTTGTCGCGCGACGGCGTGGACTTGGAGAAAAACAGTACCTGATCGTTCCAGGCGGTATGCCAGCGCAGGCCCAGATGCGTGTGCAAGGCGGGATTGGCGCGGCGGATGGCGTTCAGGCGGGTGATCTCGGCGACGATATTGCCCGGCCGTTCATAGTCCCAGGCGCGGATCTCGTACTTCTCGGAATCGAGATATTCCTCCTTGCCCGGCACGCCAGCCGCGTCGCAAAGCTCGAAGCCGTTATAGACCCCCCACAGGCCCGACAGGGTGGCGGCCAGTCCGGCGCGGATCAGGAAGCCGCCGCGGCCGGACTGCTGCAGGAAGCGCGGGTTGATGTCCGGCGTGTTGACGAAGAAGTGCGGGCGGAAGAATTCCGCGGGCGGTCCCTGCGTGAGCTCGGTCAGGTAATCGATGAATTCCTGCTTTTTCTCGCGCCAGGTGAAGTACGTATAGGACTGGGTGAAGCCGACCTTGGCCAGGCGGTACATCATCTTGGGCCGCGTGAAGGCTTCCGACAGGAACAACACGTCGGGATGGCGTGCCTGCACGTCGCCGATCATCCATTGCCAGAAGGGCAGCGGCTTGGTGTGCGGATTGTCGACGCGGAACACGCGCACGCCCTGGCTGACCCAATACAGCACGACGTCGCGCAGCGCGCGCCACAGCGGCGCCTGGCGTGAAGCGCCAGGCTTGGTGCCGTAGAAGTCGACGTTGACGATGTCCTCGTATTTCTTCGGCGGATTCTCGGCGTAACGCAGCGAGCCGTCGGGCCGCCAGTCGAACCATTCAGGATGCGCTTTCAGCCAGGGATGATCGGGCGAGCACTGGATGGCGAAATCCAGCGCCAGCTCCAGGCCCTGCGCGCGGGCTGCAGCTACCAGCCGGCGGAAGTCCTCGGGCGTGCCGAGTTGCGGATGCAGCGCGTCGTGGCCGCCTTCGGGCGAACCGATGGCATACGGGCTGCCGGGGTCTTGCGGGCCGGCCTGCAGGCTGTTGTTGCGGCCTTTGCGATTGCTGGTGCCGATGGGGTGGATGGGCGGGAAGTACAGCGTATCGAAGCCCATGGCGCGCACGCGCGGCAAGGCCGCGATGACGTCGTTGAAGGTGCCATGGCGTTGCGGATCGCCGCTCTGCGAGCGGGGGAAGATCTCGTACCAGCTGGAAAAAACCGCCGCCGGCCGTTCCACCGTCACGGCGTATTCAACCGAAGTGGTCTCGAAACGGCGGTCGTCGGCGTCGTGCATGGCGCGCGCCGTTCCCGCGTCCAGCAAGGCAGCGATCTGGTCGGGCGTGGGCGCGGGAAAGGCCGGCGGGGTATTGTCCTGCTCGGATTTCTTGCGGCCGCGGCGCGGCTTTTCGGCGGGCGCCGCGCCCAGGGTTTGCAGGACTTGACGCAGCACGCCGGCGCTTTCGCCTTCGCTGTCCGTCAGGCGCTCCAGCGCCGCCTGCACCAGGGTGCGACCTTCAGCGGTTTCCAGCGCGATGTCGACGCCCGCGCGGTATTTCTTTTCGAGGCCGCTGCGGAAGGTGGTCCAGATATCTTCCCAGCCCTGCACGGCGTAGTAATGGCGGCCGATACGCGCGGGCGAGAAGGTGGCGGTCCAGCGGTCGTTGTTGATCAGCGCCATGGGCAGGCGCTGCCATTCCTTGTCGTCGGCGGCACGCCATAGCAGGGCCACCGCGATGTATTCGTGGCCGTCGCAGAAGACGTCGGCCTCGACCGTGATGGGCTGGCCCAGCACGCGCTTGATGGGGAAGGCGCCGTCGTCGACCGCCGGCGTTATGTCTTCGATGGCCAGGCGCGGCTGGCGCATGGCGGCGGTGACCGACAGGCGCGACTCGTCGGAGCCCGGTAGGGTGACTGGCGGCAAGCGGCTCGCGCCCAGCCGCAGCATGTCGCCGGGCGCCAGCGTGGACGGCAGGTCCTGCGCCGGGCGGTCGGCGTCCCACATGTCGAGACGGCCATACCCTTCGGGCAGGCGGGCGCGGATGGCGTCCCAGTCTGGCGTGGCGGACTGATCGTCATCGGGATTCAGCACCACCAGGCGGGCATTGCCGTTGTTGCGGCCGTTGCCTGGGCCGGCGGTGGCCGCGCCGTCGCCGCGGAACAGCGCGGTGACGCCGGAGTGCGGGCCCTGCAGGCTGTGCAGCGGGCCGCGCGCGGAAGCCGTGCGCGCCAACCATTGATTGGCGCGGCCGATGTCGATGTGCAGGTCGGGATCGCCCTGCGGATCTTCGCGCACGCCGCTGCCATCGCGTTCCAGCGATTGCGTGGCGGCGTCCTCGAAGCCCATGGGCACGAATACTCCATCGCCCGCCACCGCCGCGGTCCACACGGCGCGCGCGGCATTGCGATAGCGGCCCACGGGGTCGCTGCGCCAGGACGCGACGCGTTTGGCGTAAGGCGCTTCCACCGGGGCGATCACAGGTGCGATGGCGCGCAAGCGCGCGGTTTCTTCCAGCAGCCATTCGGCGCGGTAGTCCCACCAGGGGAAGGACGAGAACACGGCATCGAAGCCGACGCCAGCCAGCGGCGCCAGGTCCCAGGCCGCCACGCCGGGCGTCCAGGCCAGGAAGCGGCAGTCGGGCCGCACCGCGCGCACGCCCTGCATCAGTTCGCGCCAGTCCGCGGGCGCCAGTTGCGCCAGGCCTTCACAGCGGAAACCGGCCACGCCGTTCTGCACCCACAGTCCCAGGCGCTCGATCCAATGATCGACAAAGCCCGCGGGCGCGCGGCCCTGGTCGCGCCGCAGCGCCAGGGCATGACGGTCTTCCCAGGGCCGGCGCGGATCGCGCAAGGCGTCGCCGCCCGCGTCGTCGTACCACGCCGGATGGGCGCGCGCCGCGGCGCCGTCGATGGCCACCTTGTCCAGCGGCAGGTCCAGCATCAGCGCCAGGCCGTGCTTGCCGCACAGGCGCGACAAGGTGGTGATGGCCGCGGCCATGTCCATCTCGCCCAGGGCGGGATGGAGGCTGTCGGGATCGGAGGGAACGTAGGGATTGCCGGCGGGATCGGGCGCCCAGATGGGCGCCGTCATCAAGGTGTCGAAGCCGAGGGACTTGGCGCGTGCGCACCTGGCCTGCCAGTGGCTGAGGCTGTCCCCGGAGAGGGAGCCAACGTGCAAGGGATGGACATAATAAATACGCATGAGCAGGCCTGGGTTGACGTTGGCGTTGGATGAAGGAAGGGTATGTGCGGGGCCGTCCGCGGCATCAGTCTCCAGCACCGGCGGCCATGCGCACGGACGACGCGCCGGTCAGTGCCTTGAGCGGACGCGCGGCGGCGCTGACCTGGTCGAGCAGACTGGGACGTCCCACCGAGGTGACCTCGGCGGGCACCACGCTTTCGGCGGCCACGCGGTCCGGTTGGATGGAACGGTACAGGGTCATGTAAAGGGGGGCGGCGCGTTCCCAGCTGAAGTCGGCCGCCATGGCCTTGTGCTGCATGGCGCGCCAGATTTCGGGACGGCGGTACAGGCCCAGCGTGCGGGTGATGGCACCGGCCATGGCGTCGACAGTCTCGCCGTCGAACAGCACGCCGGTGGCGCCGCGCATGGCGTCGCGGCCGGCGCTGGCGCCCATGTCGGCGATGGTGTCGGCCATGCCGCCCACGCGCGAGCCGATGGGAATCGTGCCGTAACGCATGGCATACAGCGGCGTCAGGCCGAAGGGCTCGAAGCGGCTGCCATGCAGCAGCATGTCGCCGCCGGCGTGCAGCTTGTGCGCGGTGTCCTCATCGAAGCCGACGCGCACGCCGCAACGGCCGGGGTAGCGATGGGGCAAGCGCTGGAATTCCTGCTCCAGCGCCCGCTCGCCCTGGCCCAGCACGGCGACCTGCAATTCGGGATGGTCGTCCAGGGCGCGTTGCACGGCGTGCAGCGCCACGTCGGCCATCTTCTGGTGGGTAAGGCGGCTGCCCATGACCAGCAGGGGCGCATCCGCATCCAGGTTCAGGCCGAAACGGCGTTGCAGGTCGCGCTTGTTGCGCGCCTTGTTGGCCATGTCGCCGGCGCTGAAACGGTAGATGCCCAGGTGCGGATCATGGGCGGGGTCCCATTCGCGCGCGTCGATGCCATTGGGCACCGCCAGCAGTTCATGCTGGCGCGATGCGAGCAGGCCTTGCAGTCCGCAGCCAAAACGTTCGGTAAGAATTTCACGGGCGTAGGTATAACTCACCGTCGTGATGCGGTCGGCGTAGCGCAGGCCGGCTTTCATGAAGCTGAGCTTGCCCCAGAATTCGGCGCCGTCCCACGTCAGGTATTTCTCGGGCACGCCCAGCGACTCCGCCCATTCCATGTCGTACACGCCCTGGAAGGCCATGTTGTGGATGGTGAGCACGCTCTTGACGTCCTGCAGGCCGGCTTCGCGCAGCAGCAGGGGCACCAGGCCGGCATGCCAGTCGTGCGCATGCACGATGTCCGGGCGGTCGGTAGAAGCACGGCCGGCCGCGATGCGTACCGCGGCATGGGCCAGCGCGCCGAAGCGCAAGGGATTGTCGGCGAATTCGCGGCCCTTGGCGTCGACGTAAAGGTGATCGCGGTCGTACAGCGCGTCGTTCTGCAGCACCAGGACCGGCACGCCGCCCAGGGCCGCGCAGGGGGCCTTGAACAAGCGGGCCGGACCGCCGGGCAAGTCATCGAACCGGGCAATTTCGCGGGCGTGGGGCAGTTGCTCCAGGACGCCGCGATAAGCCGGCATCAGGATCTGGATCGAGGCGCCCGGCGCGGCATGCAGCGCTCGGGCCATGCCACTCACTGCGTCCCCCAGGCCGCCAGTTTTGGCGAGGGGAAATGCTTCCGACGTAACAGCCAATATTTTGATCGACACGATACCTGCTCCAGGGGCGATGACGAGGATGGGGACAGATGGAAATTCCGGGGAGGCTGGCTGCGTGTCACCACCACGCCAAATGCTGCGGCGCAAGAAAAGCAGTGACATGACAATTTCTACGCCGAATGTTTCGGTTTGGATATCGGCC
>Ga0256781_1000236_pt1 | contig 11621 bp, 1 predicted proteins | sample MC6MC0932MT_FD_186055 | JGI IMG/M metagenome (GOLD analysis project Ga0256781, IMG submission 186055) | Metatranscriptome of enriched soil aggregate microbial communities from Iowa State University, Ames, United States - MC6-MC0932-MT... | ecosystem: Environmental > Terrestrial > Soil >...
GCAATTGATTATCAACATCAACGATATCATTGAAAACAGAATTGAAAACAACCTCAAGGCCATCTCCAAGATCCTTCTGGTGAACCTTCCCCAAGAAAGCAAGCCCCTTTCTTTGGAAGAATTTGTGAGAATGCAACAAGAGTTTATCCAAGAAAACACCAGATATCTCATGTCCAAGAACCTCGAAGTCGAGACCGCTGTCGATGACCTCCTCACTGCCATCCTCAGCTACCCCTTGGACCCCCACGTTGACCCCGTTTCGCAAGAAGAGGCCAAGAAGATCAAGAGCTACTACATCTGGTACTTGTACCAAGCTCTTCTCAACAGCACTCAAAACTCTTTGAATGCCATGAAGCACCGTGTCGTCGGCAAGAGAGGCCAGGGCCAAGGAAACCCCGCCCAACTCAAGCCATTCTTCGAAGTCGACGTGCAACTCGCCGGTACTGTTGTTAAGCTGAACCCCAGCCTCGAAGAGATCCAAAACGCCATCAACAGAGCCGCTAACGCCGTCTTGAAGTGCTCCAAGAACCTTTACAACTGGAATCAACAAGACAAGCCAGTTGAAGAAAGAAGCTCTTTCTACGAAATGATTGCCCAAGAGAAGGAGATTGTCAAGGTTATTATCTACTTGACTGGTTCCATCCAAGGTGCCAAGAACAAGGTGAACGAAGTCTTGTCTTCCTTTGAGCAATTCGAATGGTTGTGGAGAGACTCAATCAGCAACTCCCTCAAAGAATTCAACGAAAAGAACCCCAGAATCTCTTCCTACGAAGAAAAGCTCAAGATATTTAACGAAAATGAGCAAGCCATTGAGCAAATCGATCAAATGTTCAAGATTGGTGCCATGGCGCTCAAGACTGATAACCTCAAGCAAGGTTTCATCCAATGGATCAAGGAATGGAAGACCGCCTTCGCAGAGGACCTCCACAAGCGTGCCAAGGGCCTCCTCGACCAACTCAGTGAACAAACCAAGAACTTGCAAGGCAGACTCCAAAAGGAAGTCAAGGACATCGACTCCCTCAGAATTGTCATGGAAACTTTGGAAGAAATCCGCAAGCAAGAAGCCGAAATTGACATGAGATTCGGACCCGTCTTTGAAATGTACGACTTGTACAACCAATTCTTGCCCAACAACGTCCTCGATACCCAAGAAATGGATGCTAGATCTGTCCTCAGAAGAAACTGGCAATCCCTCATCGAAGAGGCTGAAGTCAAGAAGAATGAGCTCCAACTCAAGCAAGGCTCTTTCTTGAAGGAATTGAAGGAGGACGTCAAGAACTTTATTGTTGATGTCTCCAAATTCAGAAAGGACTACGAGAGTAACGGTCCTATGGTTCCCAGCATTACTCCCAAGGACGCCATCGAACGTCTTAGAAGATTCGAAGACGAATACGGAGTCCGTGAAAAGAAGTTTGAAATCAACAGAGCTGGTGAGAACTTGTTTGGTCTCAAGAACCAACAATACCCCGCCCTCGACAAGACCAAGGTCGAGCTCAAGAATCTCAAGCAACTTTACGATCTCTACTCTAAGGTTATTGAGCAAATCAACGAATGGAGAGAAACTACCTGGAGTGAGCTTAGCACTACCCTCCTCGACGAAATGGAAGAATCTATCGGCAAGTTTGGTGAACAATGCGTGAGACTTCCTAAAGATCTTAAGGAATGGAACGCCTATAAGGAACTCAAGCTCCAAATTGATAACTTTAAGGATATTCTTCCCATCCTCCTCGCTCTCAAGAAGCCCAGTATTCAACCTCGCCATTGGAAGCAAATCATTGACATCACTGGAAAGGAACTCAACTACGAGCAAGAAGACGGTTTCTACTTGAACGACTTGTTGGAAGCCCACTTGTTAGATCACAAAGAAGACATTGAAGATATTGCTGATTCCGCTGATAAGCAACTCAAGATTCAATCTCAACTCGAAGATATTAAAGTTTTCTGGGCCGATGCCGCCTTCCAATTCTCCCAATGGAAGAGCAGAGAAGTACCTTGTGTGCTCAACGGTACCGTTGTCGGAGAAGTTACTGAAAGACTCGATGAAGATTCTCAGACTTTGGCTTCTTTGAACGCCCAAAGACACGTTGCTCCCTTCGCCAAGCCCGTGCAAGACATGATCCTCACTCTCTCTGATGTCGCTGAAACTTTGGACCAATGGGTTAAAGTGCAGGTGATGTGGACCAACTTGGAAGCTGTCTTCACATCAGGAGATATTGCCAAGCAAATGCCCTTGGAAGCCAAGAAATTCCAGGGTATCGACAAGAACTGGCTCAAGATCATGGAGAAATCCTCTGAAATCAAGAAGGTCGTTCCTTGCTGTCAATACGACATGCTCAAGACTTTCCTCCCCAGTCTTCAAGAGGGACTTGAAATGTGCCAAAAGTCTTTGGAACAATACTTGGAAGGAAAGAGAAAGATCTTCCCCAGATTCTACTTCGTTTCCAACCCTGTGCTTTTGAAGATCCTTTCCCAAGGCTCCGATCCCGAATCCATCCAAGATGATTTTGAAAAATTGTTCGATGCTATCGCCAGAGTCCGTTTCGAAAGAGCTGACAAGAAATCTTCAACTAGAATGATCACTCACATCATGGCTGTCTGGGGTAAAGACGAAGAAGTCATTGAACTTGGAAACCCACTCAAGTGTGAAGGAAACATCGAATCCTGGCTTGAAAACTTGAAGAGCGAAATGCAGGATACTCTCAAGGACATCTCCAAGAGCGCCTGGGATACTTGCTTGACCTTACCCTTGAAGGACTTTATCAACAGATACCCCGCTCAAATTGCCCTTCTTGGTATCCAAATGATTTGGACATACAAGATGGAAGAAGGTCTCAAGAGAAGAAGCGACAAGCAGCTCTGGGAAGCCAAGAAGAAGGAAATTGCCTCTGTCATGGACACTTTGACTGCCATGTGTCTCGAAGATCTTGGCACTAACCTCAATCGTTGCAAGATTGAAACTTTGGTTACCATCCAAGTCCATCAAAGAGATATCACTGCTGAACTTAAATCTAAGGATGAGAACGATTTCGAATGGCAAAAGCAAACTAGAATCGGCTGGAAGAACGAAGTCAATGATGTCATCATCTCCATTACCGATTGGGACGCTCCTTACTGCTATGAATACTTGGGAGCTAAAGAACGTCTTGCCATCACTCCTTTGACCGATAGATGCTACATCACCCTCGCCCAAGCCATGAGTATGTACTACGGAGGTGCCCCCGCAGGTCCCGCCGGTACTGGTAAGACTGAAACTGTCAAGGATCTGGGAAGAACCCTCGGTATCTTCGTCGTCGTTACCAACTGCTCAGATCAACATAGATACAAGGATATGGCCAAGATCTTCAAGGGTCTTTGCCAATCTGGTCTTTGGGGCTGTTTCGATGAGTTCAATCGTATTGATTTAGAAGTCTTGTCCGTCGTTGCCCAACAAGTCGAAGCCGTCGGCTCTGCCAAGAAGCAACATTTGAAGGAATTCAACTTCCCAGGTGAACCTCATCCCATCAGATTGGTTGAATCTGTCGGCTATTTCATTACCATGAACCCTGGTTATGCTGGTCGTCAAGAATTGCCCGAAAACTTGAAGGTCCTCTTCAGAGGTGTGGCTATGATGGTGCCCGATAGAGAAATTATCATTAAGGTCAAGCTCGCCTCCGTCGGTTATAGTAGTTATGACCACTTGGCCAAGAAATTCAGAGTCCTGTACGGACTTTGTGAGGAACAACTCTCCAAACAAAGACATTACGATTTCGGTCTCAGAAACATTTTGTCCGTTCTTCGTACTGCCGGTAACACCAAGCGTGAGGAGCTCAAGTCTGATGAAGAAATGCTTCTGATGAGAACTTTGAGAGATATGAACTTGTCTAAGCTCGTTGCTGATGATGTGGCCCTTTTCAAGTCTTTGTTGACTGATATCTTCCCCAAACAAGCTGATCCCGTCAAGAAAGTGTACCCTGAAATTGAAAGAAAGATTAAGGAGCTTGTCCCTGCTCGTAACTTGATCTTCCATGAAGATTGGGTGCTCAAGGTTATTCAACTCTACGAAACTTGCTTGGTTAGACATGGTTTCATGTTGGTCGGTCCCACTGGTACAGGAAAATCCACCATTATGAACCTCTTGACTGAAGCTATTTCTGAAGTTAAGGTTCCAACCAAGATTCAAAGAATGAACCCCAAGGCTATTACTTCGCAAGAAATGTACGGTGTGAAGAGTGAAATCTCTGACGATTGGATTCCCGGTATCTTCTCTGAAATGTGGAGCAAGTCCAACGATAAGAAACAAAAGGTGCACACTTGGATCGTTTGCGATGGTCCCGTCGATGCCATTTGGATTGAAAATCTCAACACTGTCTTGGATGATAACAAGATTTTGACGCTCGCTTCCGGAGATCGTATTCCTATGAGTGAAAACTGTAAGATGGTGTTCGAGGTCGAAAACCTCAACAACGCCTCTCCCGCTACCGTCTCTCGTTGCGGTATCGTCTTCGTCTCCTTCAACGATATTGGTTATGAACCAATCTACAAAGGATGGCTTCTCCAAAGAACCAAGGTTCTCAACAGAACTGAAGAAGTCGAAAAACTCACTTCCCTCTTTGAAAAGTACCTCAAGAACTTCAAGGTCATTGATTTTGAAGAAAAGCAACTCAAGAACCCCGTGATTGAAATTTCTTCCATCATCAAGGTCACCAATTTGCTGAACCTTCTGACTGGTATCCTTATGCCTGTTGTTTCCCAAAACAGATCTCTCAGTAATGACGAATACGAAAGAATCTTTGTCTGGTGTTTGTCTTGGGCCTTTGGTGGTATCTACGAAGCCAAAGAAAGACAAGAATTCCATGAATGGTTGGTCGCCAAGAACGCCCCCATGCCTCCTCGTGGCAAAGATGGTGAAACCATTTTCGAATACTGCCTCGACACTGAAAGCAAGGTCGGCAGCGTAGACTTCAAGCTCATCGTCCCTGATGAGTGGAAGCCCACTGAAAGAGTTCAATTCTCTCAATTGTTGATGCCCACTCTCGATTCTAGAAGAGCTGAAATCCTTATCAACTACATTGCCAACCAACCTCGTTCCGGTCTTTGCTCCAAGTCTGCTTTGTTGGTCGGTGGTTCAGGTACTGCCAAGACCAGTTCAGTCTTGATGTATGCCAGCAAATTCAAGGAGCACCAAATCTTCAAGAGAATCAACTTCTCATCTGCCACTCTTCCCAACCACTTCCAAGCTTCTATTGAAGCCGAATGCGATACCAAGGCTGGTAAGAACTACTCTCCTCCTGGCAACAAGCAAATGACTGTCTTTATCGACGATATCTCCATGCCCTTCGTCAACAAGTGGAACGATCAAATCACCCTCGAAATCGTTAGACAACTCGTCGAACAAGGCGGTTTCTACCATCTTGAAAAGAACCTCAGAGGTCAATTCAAGAATATCATCAATCTTCAATACCTCGGTGCTATGAATCATCCTGGTGGAGGTCGTAACGATATCCCCAACAGACTCAAGAGACAATTCTTCATCTTCAACATGATTCTCCCTGCCAACGTCGACAGTATCTACGGTTCTATCATCAAGCACACCTTCAAGCCCAAGTTCTTCTCGAACGAATTCAACAAGGTCGTTGATGGTCTCACTAGTGCTACCATCAAGATCTGGAACAAGGTTAAGAACACTCTCCTTCCCACTCCCAACAAGTTCCACTACGTGTTCAATCTCAGAGATCTCTCTAGAATCTTCAAGGGTGTCCTTCAAGTCAGAAAGGACGTGATCATGGCCTCTCCTCAAACTCTTGGCATGAAGCCCGAAATCTTCTTGATCGGTTTGTGGAAGCACGAATGTGAAAGAGTCTTTGTTGATAAACTTATCAACCAAAAGGATAAGGATCAAGTTATTGAATACATCCAAAATATCACCGAAGAAAGCTTTGCTCAACATGAGAACGAAATCAGAGAAAAGCTTGCTACTGAAAAGCCTCTTTACTTCTGCGATTTCTTGAGACGTGATGTCATTAACGAAGAAGGTGTCGTTGAAGTTGAAGCTGAGAGAGTCTATGAAGCCATCAGCGATCTTGAAGCCCTCAGAGCTCGTTGCTACGAATTACTTAACTTCTATAACACCCAATATCCCGCTAAGAAGATGAACCTCGTGCTCTTCGATGATGCCCTCAAGCATTTGTTAAGAGTTTCCCGTATCATCAAGATGCCCAGATCCAGTGGTCTCTTGGTCGGTGTCGGAGGTTCCGGTAAACAATCTTTGACTCGTTTGGCTGCCTACATTGGCAAGAATGTGACTTATCAAATCAGAATCACCAAGAACTTTGGTGAAAAGGATCTTAAGGAAGAACTCAAGGGTCTCATGGAAATCACTGGTCATCAAGGCAAGCCCACTACCTTCATTTTGACTGATGCTGAAGTCAAGCAAGAAGGTTTCCTCGAATACATCAACATGGTGCTCTCAACAGGAGAAATCCCCGGTCTTATCGCTAAGGATGAAAAGGAAGCCTGGCTCGGAGATATCAGAGCTCCTTATCTCAAAGAAAAGGGTCTTGGTAACTTTGATCCCCCACAATCTGAGCTCTACCAATACTTTGTTGATCGTCTCAGAGATAACTTCCACATCATGTTGTGCTTCTCACCCGTCGGATCCAAGTTCAGAGAAAGAGCCCGTAAATTCCCCGCTCTTTTCAACGAATGTACCATCGATTGGTTCTTACCTTGGCCTGAAGAGGCTCTTGTGAGTGTCGCCAACCGTTTCATCACTGAATTCAAGGAATTGGACACCACCAACGAAGTTAAGGAAGCTTTACAAAAGCATATGGGTCAAGTCCACTTGATGGTCAACTCTGTCTGCGAATTGTACTTCCAAAAACTCAGAAGACAAGTTTACGTCACTCCCAAGTCTTTCTTGTCTTTCATTGACTCCTACAAGGGATTATACATGAAGAAATACTTTGAAGAACTCGATGTCCAAGAAAAGAGATACAAGATTGGTCTCCAAAAGATCGAAGAAGCTCAACAATCTATTGCTGAAATGAGTGTTGTCCTCAAGGAAGAAGAAGTCTTGGTGAAGAAGGCTGCTGATGCCACTGAAGTCCTTCTTAAGGATCTTGAAAAAGAAAACAAGAAAGCCAAGGTCAAGCAAGATGAAGTCGAAGCTACTGCCAATGCTTGCCAAGCTGAAGCCTCAACCATCGCTACCCAAAAGGAAGATGCCCAAAAGGATCTTGCCGCCGCCCTTCCTGCTTTGGAAGCTGCCAAGGACGCCGTCAATTCCATTCAACAACCTCAAATTACTGAACTTAAGGCCATGAAGAATCCTCTTGAAATTATGAAGTACGTCATGGATTGCGTGTGTATCATGATTGGAAGACCTCTTGCTCCCATCAAGATTGAAGATGTCGTCTTCAACAAGAAAGAAAACAAGACCTCTGCATTCCTCAAGGACTCTTGGGAAGAAGGTGGTCGTGGTTTACTTTCCGATATGGATTTCTTGAAACTCATCAAGAATGAAAACCTCGGTAACATGATTAACGAAGAACATATTGAATTACTTCTACCTTACTTCAATACTAAGGACGAATTCTTCAACCAAGAAAACGCCAAGAAAGCCTCCGTTGCCGTCGAAGCCTTGTGTAAATGGGTTTTGGCTTTGGCTCTCTTCTACGAGAAATCCAAGATCGTCAAGCCCAAGATTGAATTCCTTACCATTCAAGAAGGTAAGCTCGCTGTTGCTATGACCAACCTCGGAAAGGCTCAAGCTGACTTGGAAGAAGTCAAGGCCTTCGTCGCTCAGCTTAAGGAGAAATACCAAAAGCAAATTGAAGAAAAGAACATCCTCGAAGACAGAATGCGAAAGATGAAGAAGAAGATTGATCAAGCCAAGAAGCTTATCGACTCTTTGACTGACGAAAAGGAAAGATGGACAAAGGGACGTGATGAAATCACTGATCAAAAGAGAAGATTGGTTGGTAACGTCTCCATGGCATGCGCTTTCATTTCTTACTGCGGACCCTTCAACGCCGAATTCAGAACTCTTTTGGTCAATGAATACTTCATTGGCGACATGAAGAAGAAGCAAATTCCTTGCCAAGTCAACCTCGACCTCACCAAATTCTTGGTTGATGATGCCACCATCGGAGAATGGAACCTTCAAGGACTTCCCAAGGATGACTTGTCCATCCAAAACGGTATCATGGTCACTGCCTCCTCAAGATTCCCATTGCTCATCGATCCTCAAGGCCAAGGTGGTTTCTGGATCAAGAACAAATATGCTGAATTTATCGATCCTAGAAGATCTATTACCACTCTCACTCATCCTAAATTCAAGGACTTCTTCCTCAAGTTCTGCATGGAAGAAGGAAAGACCTTGATCATCGAAGGTATTGAAAATGAAGTTGATCCCATCCTCGATCCCGTCCTTGAAAAGCAAATCAATCAAAGAGGTAAGACCAGATTCATCGATGTCGGTGGTTCCGAAATCGAATGGACTGATGCTTTCAAGATGTTCCTTACTTGTAAGTTAGCCAACCCAAGTTTCTCACCCGAACTTTCTGCCAAGACTACCATTATCGATTTCACCGTCACACAAGGAGGTCTTGAACAACAACTTTTGGGACGTCTCTTGTCTAAAGAAAAGAAGGCTCTGGAAGAATCTCTCAACACCTTACTTACTGATGTTACTCAAAACAAGAAGAATTTGCAACTCCTTGATAAGAGTTTGTTGGAGAAATTGACCGAATCTCAAGGAAACTTGCTTGAAGATCAAGAATTGGTTGAAGTGTTGAACACCACCAAGACTGAATCCAAGAATGTCCAGACCAAGCTTATCGAAGCCGAAGTCAAGACCAAGGAAATTAATGAGCAAAGAGAACAGTTCAGACCTGTTGCCATCAGAGGTTCCGTCCTTTACTTCTGTATCATTGAATTGTCTCTGGTCAACTGGATGTACAACAGTTCTCTCGGGCAATTCTTACAACTGTTCGATTATGCCATTGATAACTCTGAGAAGGCTCCTCAACCCACCAAGCGTTGCGAAAACATTGTCAAATACCTCACTTATCACGTCTACAGATATATCAACAGAGGTCTCTTTGAAAGAGATAAAGTTACTTACTTACTCATGGTCTGCTTCAACCTCATGCTCAGAGACAACAAAATCACTGGTGCTGATGTTGCTATGTTCCTCAAGGGAGGTTCCACTCTTGATGTAACTGAAAGATCACCCATGAAGTTCATGGAAGACACTGCATGGAACAACTGCAGAGCCCTCGCCAAGCATGTATTCCAAGGAGAAACTGTGCCATTCTTCAGAGAACTTATCCAAAGCATCGAAAGAAACGAAAACGTCTGGAAAACTTGGCTTGAAGGAAACAACCACGACAAAAACTCTGTCCCCGATTTCTCTGAACGTCTCAATGCTGATAAAGAAATTGGTCCCTTCCTCCATCTCTGTTTGGTCAGATGTATCAGAGAAGACAGAACTTTGGTCGCTGCACAAAACTTCATTTCTGATAAACTTGGCCCCGAATACGTCGCTCCCGTCACTGACTCTATTGAGTCAATCTGGCAAGAATCTCTACCAATGGTTCCCGTCCTCTTCTTGCTTTCTGCAGGTGCTGATCCCACATCTATCATTGATGATTTCTCCAAGAAGAGAAAGAAGATTTACTGCGACAAGGTCTCCATGGGAGAAGGTCAAGATAAATATGCTGATGAAAGTATCAAGAACGGTATGATCACTGGTACATGGACCATTCTCCAAAACTGCCATTTGGGTCTTCAATTCATGCAATTCCTTGATAGTTTCCTTGTTCAAGAGCAACCTAATATCAATCCTGAATTCAGACTCTTCATTACTTGCGAACCTTCACCCAGGTTCCCTCTTGGTCTCCTTCAAAAGTGTATCAAGGTCACCAACGAACCTCCTAAGGGTATCAAGGCTGGTCTCCACAAGACTTTCACCACTCTTGTCAATCAAGATTTCCTTGATAAGATCGAACATCGTAACTGGAGCTCTCTTGTCTTTTCTGTTTGCTTCATGCATTCCATTGTTCAAGAAAGAAGAAAGTTCGGTCCCCTCGGTTGGTGTGTCCCCTACGAATTCAACAACTCAGATTTGGAAGCTTCTTTGATGTTTATCGAAAAGTACCTCAACACATTCATGGGAGGACCTGTTTCTGGCACTCCTAACTTGCCAATCAAGTGGGATGTCGTTAACTACATGGTCTGTCAAGTTCAATACGGTGGAAGAATTACCGATGATCTCGATAGAGAAATGTTTGATGTGTATGGTCTTCAATACTTGAATGACAAACTCTTTGGTGATCCAATTTTGGCTGATACTCCTCAATTCAAATACAGATTACCTCAAGGAGTTGAAATCACCAAATACAGAGAATACATTGACCACGTTCCCGCTATTGATACCCCCGAAGTCTTTGGTCTCCATCCCAATGCCGATCTCACTTTCCGTCTGAAGGAATCCAATGAAACCATCAATACCATCATGGAAACCAGACCTAAGGATAGTGGCGCTGGTGCTGGTAAGACCAGAGAAGAAGAAGTCTTGGATAGAGCTAGAGATTATCTCTCCAAGTTGCCTGCTGAGTATGTTGATGCTGATGTGAGAGATTTGATCAGAAAACTCCCAGGCCCTAGAAACCTTCCTGCCGATGCCAATAAGGGTTTCGCTGTTCCTCTCAACATCTTCTTGTATCAAGAACTCCAACGTATGCAAAGAGTTATCTCCTTGGTTCGTAAGACCTTGGTTGATGCTATCGATGCCATTGACGGTATCGTCATCATGACTCCATTCCTTCTTGATGCTATTAACGCCATTTACGATGGTAAAGTGCCTTACGACTGGTTATACGATCCCTCTGGTGCTGAAATCTCCTGGTTGTTGATGAAATTGAGTACTTGGATGGACAGTTTGGGTAAGAGAAATGAACAATTGAACAGCTGGCTCAGAACTGGAAGACCTCAAACCTTCTGGTTGGGAGGCTTCTTCAACCCTCAAGGTTTCTTAACTGCCATGAAACAAGAAGTTACAAGAATGCACAAAGGTGGTGCTGGTGGTGGTAGAGATAAGGCCCAAGAAGCTTGGTCTTTGGATGATGTCATCTATTACACTGCTGTCAAGGAACACAACTTTGAACAAATCAAGGACGTTCAAAGTGAAGGTGTCTACGTCAGAGAACTCTTCTTAGAAAGTGCCACTTGGGGTAAGGGAAGCTTGGAAGATCCTCCAGAGAAGAAGAACTTCTACCCCCTTCCTTTGTTGTACGTCTCTGCTATCCAAAAGAAGAAGACCGATGCCGACAAGGCCTCCAATACCTTCTCTTGTCCCGTCTATAAATATCCTAGAAGAACCGACAAGTATTTGATCTTCAGAGTCAACCTCGAATGCGGAAACAAACCTCCCAGCTTCTGGAAACTCAGAGGTGTCGCCTTACATTGCTTCACCGAAAATTAGTTGCTATCCCTATTTTGAATATATCCATAACATATATCTTTTGATAGCTTATATAAGCGCATACATATATTTGCCATAAAATAATTGTTTTCCTCCTCCTCCTCTTGATATACATTATCGTATATCATTTATTATTTTTACTCTTTTAAAATAAAAC
>Ga0256781_1000251_pt1 | contig 11371 bp, 10 predicted proteins | sample MC6MC0932MT_FD_186055 | JGI IMG/M metagenome (GOLD analysis project Ga0256781, IMG submission 186055) | Metatranscriptome of enriched soil aggregate microbial communities from Iowa State University, Ames, United States - MC6-MC0932-MT... | ecosystem: Environmental > Terrestrial > Soil >...
CCGTAACGGACTCGCTCGCACAACGATCTCGGTGATCTTCCGCCCTGGCTCGTCGGAGAACGTACCGTCGAGCCAGGGTGGGAGCGTGTTCCGCGCATGCCGGGGGCGGACGGAAGGAGCCCGTCATGGGCGAGATCATCGGCACGATCATCTTCGGCGCGGTCATCGGCGTCATCGCCAGGCTGGTCGTTCCGGGCAAGCAGGCGATGGGCTGGATCATCACCATCGTGATCGGCATCGTCGGTGCATTGATCGGTTACTGGATCTGGGGACTGATCAGCGACAAGGGAGACACACCCGGCATCGACTGGTGGCGTTGGATCATCAGTATCGCGGTCGCTGCGGTCCTCACGCTCGCATACACGTCGATCACGGCCAAACGGTCCTGACGGGCTCACCCGGACCGGGTTGCGAGCGCGGTCAGGGCCATCCGGCGCAGCACGCGTCGTGTCGTGTCCCCGTTCGTCGCATCGACGGACGGGGACACCGCGCTGTACGGGGTCGAATTGATCAGGCCGAACGTCGCGTGCGCGGCGATGCGCGCATGCGTGCTGTCGAGACCCGGATCGATCCTCCGCAGCACACCCACCCAGATCTCCACGTAACGACGCTGCGTCTGGCGCACCCGATGGCGGGCGTCGTCGGGCAGCGAGTGCAGATCGCGGTCCTGCACCCGGATGAGGTCGGGCTCGCCCAGTGCGAAGTCGAGGTGGAAGTCCACCAGTTCCTCGAGTGCCCGGCGTGGGTCCGGTACGCGCTCGACGACGTCGGTTCCGCCCGCGAGCAGTCGCTCGCTGATATCGGTGAGCAGCTCGACGAGCAGTGCGTCCTTGTTGGGGAAGTGCCGGTACACGGCGGGGCCGCTGATGCCCACTGCAGACCCGAGGTCCTCGAGCCGCACCCCGGGGAAGCCGCGTTCGGCGATCAGCCGCGCGGCGGCGCGGAGAAGTTCACGGCGCCGGTCGGCCTTGGCCCTGCTGCGCCGACCGGGGGCCGCCCCCACTTCACCTTCGACGTCGGTCATCGGTCACATTTTCCCGTTCGTGTGATCTGGACAACTCAGTTAATCACGGATAACCTAAATTCAGTTAGTCGGGATTAACCGAGTCTCATCGTATCCATCAACTGCGAGGACGGTGACGTGACAACCGCTCGAACCGCTTCAACCACCTCCCATCGGGAGCAGCACCTGGCCTTGGTGTCCGAGTTGCGCGACAAGCTGGCCGCGGCAGCGCTCGGCGGCAGCGCGAAGTCCCGTGAGCGCCACGTCGCACGCGGCAAGCTCCTGCCCCGCGACCGCGTCGACGCCCTGCTCGACCCGGGCAGCCCGTTCCTGGAGTTGGCTCCGCTCGCCGCGAACGGCATGTACGACGACGAGTGCCCCGGCGCCGGCGTCATCGGCGGCGTCGGCCGGGTCTCCGGTCGCGAGTGTGTGATCGTCGCGAACGACGCCACCGTCAAGGGCGGCACCTATTACCCGATGACGGTCAAGAAGCACTTGCGGGCGCAGGAGATCGCGCTGCAGAACAATCTGCCGTGCCTCTACCTCGTCGACTCCGGAGGCGCGTTCCTGCCGATGCAGGACGAGGTGTTCCCCGACCGCGAACACTTCGGGCGCATCTTCTACAACCAGGCGACCATGAGCGCCAAGGGAATTCCACAGATCGCGGCGGTCCTCGGATCGTGCACAGCGGGCGGCGCGTACGTGCCGGCGATGAGCGACGAGGCCGTGATCGTCCGCAATCAGGGCACCATCTTCCTCGGGGGCCCGCCGCTCGTGAAGGCCGCGACCGGTGAGGTCGTCACGGCTGAGGAGCTGGGCGGCGGCGACCTGCATTCGAAGGTCTCGGGCGTCACCGACCATCTCGCCGAGGATGATCGCGATGCGCTGCGCATCGTCCGGAACATCGTCTCGACGTTCGGCCCGCGCGCACCGCGGCCGTGGGACGTGGCCGAGACTGTCGCGCCCGTCGCGGACCAGGACGAGCTGTACGACGTGGTCCCGACCGACCCGCGCATCCCGTACGACGTCCGCGAGGTGATCGGCCGGATCGTGGACGGGGCCACCGGTGACGGCTCCGGTTTCCAGGAGTTCAAGGCCGAGTACGGCAAGACGCTGGTCACCGGTTTCGCCCGGATCCACGGGCACCCGGTGGGCATCGTCGCGAACAACGGCGTGCTCTTCGCCGAGTCGGCGATGAAGGGCGCGCACTTCATCGAACTGTGCGACAAGCGCAGCATCCCGCTGCTGTTCCTGCAGAACATCACGGGCTTCATGGTCGGCCGCGAGTACGAGGCCGGCGGCATCGCCAAGCACGGCGCCAAGATGGTCACCGCGGTGGCATGCGCCCGGGTGCCGAAGCTCACCGTCGTGATCGGCGGCTCGTACGGCGCGGGCAACTACTCGATGTGCGGGCGGGCCTACTCGCCGCGCTTCCTGTGGATGTGGCCCAATGCCCGAATCTCGGTGATGGGCGGCGAACAGGCCGCGTCGGTTCTCGGCGCCGTCGGCTCCGGCAAGGACCCCGACGCCATTCGGGCGCAGTACGAGGCGCAGGGCAATCCTTACTACTCGACGGCCCGGCTGTGGGACGACGGCGTGATCGATCCCGCCGATACCAGAACCGTTGTCGGACTGGCGCTGTCGGCGTGTGCGAACGCGCCGCTCGAGCCGGTCTCCTACGGCGTCTTCCGGATGTGAGGGACACATGACTGCACAGTTCCAGACGATCCTGGTGGCCAACCGCGGCGAGATCGCGGTACGGGTCATCCGCACGCTCCGTGAAATGGGCATCCGCTCGGTCGCCGTCTACAGCGAGGCCGACGCCGGCGCCCGGCATGTCCGCGAGGCAGACACCGCCGTTCTGATCGGGCCGGCGGCGGCCCGCGCGAGCTACCTCGACATCGACAAGGTGCTCGACGCGGCCAAGCGCACCGGCGCGCAGGCGATCCATCCCGGATACGGGTTCCTCTCCGAGAACACGGCGTTCGCCGCCGCGTGCGCGGCCGCCGGGATCACCTTCCTCGGCCCGTCCGCGCGTGCCATCGAGGTGATGGGTGACAAGATCACCGCGAAGAACGCGGTGGCCGCGTTCGACGTCCCGGTGGTGCCGGGTATCGCGAGGCCGGGACTGTCCGACGCCGACCTGATCACCGCGGCCGACGACATCGGCTATCCGGTGCTGGTCAAGCCGTCCGCGGGTGGCGGCGGCAAGGGCATGCGACTGGTCGAGGAGGCTGCGGATCTGCCGGCCGCGCTGGTCAGTGCGCGCCGCGAGGCGGCGTCGGCCTTCGGCGACGACACCCTGTTCCTCGAGCGGTTCGTACTGCGGCCCCGGCACATCGAGGTCCAGATCCTCGCCGACGAACACGGCAACGTCGTGCATCTCGGTGAGCGCGAGTGCAGTCTGCAGCGTCGCCACCAGAAGGTGATCGAGGAGGCCCCGTCGCCGCTGCTCGACGCGCAGACCCGCGCCCGGATCGGCGCCGCGGCATGCGCCACGGCCCGCAGCGTCGACTACACCGGAGCCGGCACCGTCGAGTTCATCGTGTCCGCCGACCGGCCCGACGAGTTCTTCTTCATGGAGATGAACACCCGCCTGCAGGTGGAACACCCGGTCACCGAGATGGTGACGGGCCTGGACCTGGTCGAGTGGCAGGTGCGCATCGCCGCCGGCGAGCCCCTCGGCTTCGTGCAGGACGACGTGACGCTCACCGGTCACGCGATCGAGGCGCGCGTGTACGCGGAGGATCCGGTCCGCGGCTTCCTGCCCACCGGCGGCACGGTCCTCGGTCTCGCGGAGGCAGCCGGTGCCGGCGTGCGTGTCGACTCGGGACTGCAGGACGGGACCGTCGTCGGCAGCGACTACGACCCGATGCTCGCCAAGGTGATCGCGCACGGCGACGACCGGGCCGAGGCGCTGCGACGGCTCGACCGGGCGCTCGCGGACACCGCGGTGCTGGGCGTGGTCACCAACATCGCCTTCGCGAGGTTCCTGCTGGCCGACGAGGACGTGCGCGCCGGGCGGCTCGACACCGGTCTGCTGGACCGCCGGGTCGCCGACTTCCACGCCCCGCCGGTCGACGACGACGTCCTCGTCGCCGCCGCCGCGTACCACTGGCTCGGCTTCTGGTCCCGCGACACCTCGGATCCGTGGGACGTTCCGAGCGGTTGGCGCGTCGGTGGGACGCATCCGATCTCGCTGCGCCTGCGCGCCGGTGACCGCACCGAGCAGTGCTCGTCACGGGCACTCCCGACGACGGCGTCGCGCACATCGAGGGCGGCGAGAACCACACGCTCACAGCGCGACTCGACGACGGTGTCCTGACCGTCGGGCTCGACGGTCGCCGCGACACCTACCGTGTCGGGGAAGCCGAGGGCACCCTGTGGCTGGCCGGCGCGACCGGTACGTGGACGGTCTCGCAACTGCGCGAGGCCAGTGTCCGCGGCGGCGACGCCCACGCCGGCGACGCCGAGCTGACCAGTCCGATGCCCGGCACGGTCATCGCGGTGGCCGCGGCGTCCGGCGAGACCGTCGACGCCGGGACCGGCGTCGTGGTCGTCGAGGCCATGAAGATGGAGCACACCCTGTCCGCACCTATCGGCGGCGTCGTCGAGGTCCTCGTCGCGGTCGGCGACCAGGTCAGGGTCGATCAACCCCTCGCGCGGGTCAGTCCCGCCACCGAATCCGAGCTGTCTCCCGAACTCGCACCGAAGGATGTCGCGTCATGACCGAGTACCTGTCCACCGGATCGCTGCCCGACGAGTACCAGCAGCTCGCGAAGACCGTCCGGGACTTTGCACAGAACGTGGTCGCGCCGGTGTCCGCGGAACACGATGCGAACCACACCTTCCCGTACGCGGTGGTCGACGGCATGGCCGACATGGGCCTGTTCGGTCTGCCGTTCCCCGAGGAGTACGGCGGCATGGGCGGCGACTACTTCGCGCTGTGCCTCGCGCTCGAGGAACTCGGCAAGGTCGACCAGTCCGTCGCGATCACTCTCGAGGCCGGCGTCTCCCTCGGCGCGATGCCGGTCTACCGCTTCGGCAACGAGGAGCAGAAGGCGGAGTGGCTGCCGCAACTCACGAGCGGAAAGGCGTTGGCCGCGTTCGGTCTCACCGAGCCCGGCGCCGGCAGTGATGCCGGCGGCACCCGCACCAAGGCCGAGCTCGCCGGCGGCGAATGGACGATCAACGGCAACAAGCAGTTCATCACCAACTCCGGCACCGACATCACCAAGCTCGTCACGGTGACCGCGGTGACGGGCGTGAAGGACACCGGGCGAAAGGAGATTTCGACGATCCTCGTGCCGACCTCCACGCCCGGTTTCACCGCCGAACCGGCGTACGACAAGGTCGGCTGGAACGCCTCCGACACCCATCCGCTGACGTTCCAGGACGTGCGGGTGCCCGAGGCGAATCTGCTCGGCGAGCGCGGCCGCGGCTACGCGAACTTCCTGCGCATCCTCGACGAGGGCCGCATCGCGATCGCGGCCCTGTCGGTCGGTGCCGCGCAGGGTTGCGTCGACGAGTCGGTCCGCTACGCGAAGGAGCGCGAGGCGTTCGGTCGCCCGATCGGTGCGAACCAGGCCATCGAGTTCAAGATCGCGCGCATGGAGGTGCGGGCCCACGTGGCCCGGACCGCGTACTACGACGCCGCCGCACTCATGCTGTCCGGCAAGCCGTTCAAGAAGCAGGCGTCGATCGCGAAGCTGATCGCGAGTGAGGCCGCGATGGACAATGCGCGCGATGCCACCCAGATCTTCGGTGGATACGGTTTCATGAACGAGTACCCGGTGGCCCGGCACTACCGCGACAGCAAGATCCTCGAGATCGGGGAGGGCACCACCGAGGTCCAGTTGATGCTCATCGCGCGCGAACTGGGGGTCTGACGAGTGACGGCACGCAAGATCGTCCAGCGTGGGCTGTGGTTCGAGGAGTACGAGACCGGGGTCGTCTACGCGCACCGGCCGGGACGCACCATCACCGAGGCCGACAACGTCCTGTTCACGACGCTCACGATGAACACGCAGGCGCTGCACCTCGATGCCGCGTTCGCCGCCGAGACGCAGTTCGGTGAGCGACTGGTCAATTCGATGTTCACGCTGTCGACGCTGGTCGGTCTGTCGGTGGCGCAACTGACCCAGGGAACCATCGTCGCGAACCTCGGTTTCTCGGAGATCGCGTTCCCCAAGCCGCTGTTCCACGGCGACACGCTGTACGCGGAGACCGTCGTGACCGACCTGCGCGAGTCCCGTAGCAGGCCGGGGGAGGGCATCGTGACGTTCGAGCACACCGGTCGCAACCAGCACGGCGACGTCGTCGCGACGGCTGTCCGCAAGACCCTCGTCCGCAAGAGGCCCGCATGAGCGAATCCACCGCCGAGAGACTCTGGACGGGAACGCTTCCCGGCCCGGCCTGGTTGTTCTGCCCCGCCGATCGTCCGGAGCGGTTCGCCAAGGCGGCGGCCGCCGCGGACGTCGTCATCCTCGACCTCGAGGACGGGGTCGCGCCCGCCGACAAGGAGGCCGCACGGCGCGCACTGGTCGACGTCCCGCTCGACCCGGACCGCACGGTCGTGCGGGTCAATGCGCACGGCACCGACGATCACGCGCTCGACTGCACCGCGTTGGACCGGACGCCGTATACCGCCGTGATGCTGCCCAAGTGCGAATCCGTGGACCAGGTCCTCGATCTCGCACCGCTGTCGGTGATCGCGCTCGTCGAGTCGCCGCTCGGGGCGCTCGCGATCGAGCGCGCGGTGCAGGCCGAGAACGCCGTCGGCGTGATGTGGGGCGCCGAGGACCTCGTCGCTGCCCTCGGCGGCGCGTCCAGCCGGAAGCCGGACGGCGCCTACCGGGACGTCGCGCGGCACGTCCGGTCGACCGCATTGCTGGCCGCGAAGGCCCACGGCAGGTTCGCGCTCGACTCGGTGTACCTCGACATCCCGGACCGCGACGGGCTCGGCGCCGAGTGCGAGGACGCCGTCGCGGTCGGGTTCGATGCGAAGGTGGCGATCCACCCGAGCCAGATCGGCGTCATCCGCGCCGCCTACGCGCCCACCGCGGAGCAATTGGGCTGGGCGGAGCGGGTTCTCGGGGCAGCCTCGCACGAGCGCGGCGTGTTCGCGTTCGAGGGCCGGATGGTGGACGCGCCGGTGCTGCGGCACGCGGAAGAGATCGTGCGACGCTCCGGTGTCGCGCAGGGAAGGGAGACGTGAGCGCGTGACGAGTGAAGGAACCACCGGTACCCGGCCGCAGTGGGTGCCGACCGACGGGGACGTCGCCGGCGCCCGGATCACCGACTTCGCGCGGTGGGTCGAACGGCGCACCGGGCTGACGTTGCCGGACTACCGGGCCCTGTGGCAGTGGTCGGTGGACGACCTCGGTGCCTTCTGGCAGTCGGTGTGGGACTACTTCGCGGTCGAGTCGGCAGTCGATCCCGGTCCGGCCCTCGCCGTCGACACGATGCCCGGCGCCGTGTGGTTCCCGCAGGCCCGGCTCAACTACGTCGACCATGTCGTGCGGAATGCGCGCACCGACCGTCCCGCCGTCGTGTACGAGAACGAGACCGGCGACCGCGAGACACTGTCGTGGGCCGAGCTCACCCGGCAGACCGGCGCGCTCGCCGCGACCCTGCGTTCGCTCGGTGTCGGGCCGGGCGACCGGGTCGTCGGCTACCTACCCAACGTGCCCGAGGCGATCGTCGCGTTCCTCGCGACCGTGAGCCTCGGGGCCGTGTGGTCGGCGTGCGGCCAGGACTACTCGGCCCCGGCCGCGCTCGACCGCCTGGGACAGCTGGAACCGACGGTGCTCGTCGCCGCCGACGGCTACCGCTTCGGCGGCAAGGAACACTCGCGGACCGACGAAGTCGAGCAGCTGCGGGCCGGCATGCCCACGCTCGCGGCGACCGTCGCGGTGTCGCGTCTCGGTACCGGAGCGGTGCCCGGCGCCCTCGCATGGGAGCAGGCCACCGACGGCGACGCCGCGCTCGAGCCCGTTCCGGTGCCGTTCGACCACCCCCTGTGGATCGTCTTCTCGTCGGGCACGACGGGTCTGCCGAAGGGGATCGTGCACGGCCACGGCGGCGTCCTCCTCGAGCACCTGAAGGCGATCGCCCTGCAGAGCGACATCGGACGCGACGACACCTTCTTCTGGTACACGAGTCCGAGCTGGATGATGTGGAACTTCCAGGTCGCGGGTCTGCTGGTGGGGGCCACCGTCGTCTGTTACGACGGCAGCCCCGCGTACCCGGCGCAGGACCGGTTGTGGGAGTCGACGGCCGATCTCGGGGTCACCGTGGTCGGTACCAGCCCCGGCTACGTCCTGGCCTGCCAGAAGGCCGGGATCGTCCCGGCGGCGGATCACGACCTGGGTGCGTTGCGCGCGGTCGGGATCACCGGATCCACGTTGCCGGCGTCCTCGTCGTGGTGGCTGTCCGAGAACGTGGGCGCGCACGTGCCGGTCATGTCCATCAGCGGCGGCACCGACGTCGTCTCGGCGTTCGTCGGCGGGACGCGCACCACCGCGGTGTGGCCCGGGGAGTTGTCGGTGCCGTACCTCGGGGTGGCACTCGACGCGTTCGACGAGGCCGGTCGGCCGGTCCGCGGCGACGTCGGCGAGCTCGTGATCACCCGACCACTCCCGTCGATGCCCGTGCGGTTCTGGAACGACCCGGACGGCGCCCGGTACCGCGCGAGCTACTTCGACTCGTTTCCCGGGGTCTGGCGGCACGGCGACTGGATCTCCATCACCGAGCACGGTGGAGTCGTCATGCACGGGCGTTCGGACTCGACGCTCAACCGCAACGGCATCCGGATGGGCAGCGCCGACATCTACCAGGCCGTCGAACGGCTTCCGGAGATCGTCGAGGCGCTCGTCATAGGTGCCGAGCGGAGTGACGGCGGTTACTGGATGCCGCTGTTCGTGGTACTCGCCGACGGGTGCGTACTCGACGACTCGCTGCGCGAGCGCATCCGGGCGGTGATTCGGGAGAAAGCGTCACCGCGGCACGTGCCGGACGAGATCGTCGCAGCTCCGGGCATTCCGCACACCCGTACCGGCAAGAAGCTCGAGGTACCGATCAAACGACTGTTCCAGGGTGGCGAAGCGGCCCGGGTGGTCGATCGCAGTGCGGTCGACGATGCCGACCTCCTCGACTGGTTTGCCCGATTCGGGGCTCGGTGACGGTGTGAGATTACCCATGAGTAGCATCGCTTCTGCTCGTGGTTGACCACGACGTGCCCCCGACACCGACCGATCGCGCCGTCGGGAGGGGAAGAAACAACTAAAGCCTTGTACTCTTCATCGGTACCGAGTCCGGGCGTCTGCCGGGACGGGAGCCGAGGAGATGGACAACGTGGCGGTCGGATCGAAGTCGACTGTGGTGCGGGTGCCCAAGGCGGGTGAGCTCGTCGCCGCGAACCTGCGCCGACGAATCATCACCGGCGAGCTCGGCGCGGGCGACCCGCTGCCGAACGAATCGGTGCTCATGGAGCAGTTCGGCGTCTCGCGCCCCACCCTGCGCGAGGCTTTTCGAATCCTCGAATCCGAGTCGATCATCACGGTGCTCCGCGGTGCCCGCGGCGGTGCCCGGGTCATGGCGCCGGACGCCTCCGTCGCCGCTCGGTACACGGGCCTGCTGCTGCAGTACAAGGGGACGCCCCTGGTCGACGTCTATCGCGCCCGCGCCTCGCTCGAGGTGTCCGCGGTGGGAGTGCTGGCGGGTCCGGGCCATGCCGATCAACTCGATCGCCTCGCCGCACTGATCGACGAGGGTGCCGGTCTCGTGGACGACGCGGCCGCGTTCGCGCACCACGACGTCCAGCTGCACCAGAGCCTGGTCGATCTGGCCGGGAACGAGACCCTCGCGGTGCTGGCCGGAATGCTCGTACACATCATCGAGGCACACAACGATCTGTTCATCGCCTCGCATGGGGACAATCAGGACAAACCGGCTGCGCGCGCGGCGCATCGCGCGTACACCAAGTTGCTTGCCCATCTGCGGAGCGGCGACGTCATTGCGGCACAGGACTTCTGGCGCAAGCATCTCGACGGGATCGAGAAGTACATGGTGGGAGACTCGGCGACCACGCTGGTCGAAGTCCTGTCCTGACGCGGACCGCGCGCGAACCCGGCGCACCTGCGCCGACACGCGTACTGTTCGGTTCGTGAGCAGTCTGCGAGACAGTTTGCAGGACCCGCAGGTCCGCGAGTTCCTCACCCGGGGGACCAGAACCGGCAAGCTCGGGTACCTCTCCGGAGACGGTCGTCCGCTCGTCGCCCCGGTCTGGTTCGTTCTCGAGGGGGACGATGTGGTGTTCAACACGGGGGCGTCCACGGCCAAGGGGCGGTATCTCACCAGGGATCCGCGCGTGACCTCGTGCGTCGACCTCGAGCAGCCACCGTACGCGTTCGTGCAGATCCAGGGCGCTGCCGTGATCTCGACGGATCCGGACGAGTTGCTGCGGGTCGCGACCGAGGTCGGCCGGCGTTACATGGGCGACGAGCGGGCGGAGGAGTTCGGGCGCCGCAACGGCGTACCGGGGGAACTCGTGGTCCGCGTCCGCCCGACCAAGGTGATCGCCGCGCTCGACGTGACGGAGTGAACGTGCGATGAACTGGTCGGAAAATGGGTTCTGACGGGCCGACCCTGTAGATTGATGCGGGTGTGTTCGACCCAGGTGAATCGGTGACAGACCGCCATAGGTGACCCCTCGGAAAGACCGGGGTTCGGCGAGTCTGCGCGATCACGATCCACGTGGTCGGCCGTCTCTCCCTGAACTCTGTGACCGGCGTCCGCCGGCGCCCGCTGCTGTAACGAAACAGGTCCGATCAGCAGATACATCCCGAGTGTGTGCCTTGTCGGCCGACCGTCCGAACCCGTGTCGGGCACGGCTGAGAAGGGTCATGTGTTTCGGTGCCCGCCTCGGGTCGCTCGGCGACACGTGGGCGGGGGCGCGTGATGGTGAGAAGAGAGGCTCTGGGTTTGGACTCGCTAGGCGTCGGTGGACTGGAGGGTGACAGCTCTATCGGCGGGGATGCACGTCCGTTCCCGCTGTCTCAGGCACAGCTCGGTATGTGGTTCGCGCAACACGTGGACCCGTCCGTGCCCGCCAACATCGCCCAGTACGTCGAACTTCGTGGCGAACTCGACATCGCCCGGCTGCACCGGGCCAGCGCTCGGGCCGCGGGTGAGACCGGCTCCGGGTACGTGCGTCTGCTCGAGGTCGACGCCGAGCCGCGGCAACTGGTCGACACCTCGCTCGACGACGCTCCCGAGTACGTCGACCTCCGGGCGGAAGCCGATCCGCGCGCGGCGGCTCTCGCGTGGATGCGGGCCGACTACAGCGCGCCCGTCGACCTCCTGCGC
>Ga0256781_1000262_pt1 | contig 10997 bp, 8 predicted proteins | sample MC6MC0932MT_FD_186055 | JGI IMG/M metagenome (GOLD analysis project Ga0256781, IMG submission 186055) | Metatranscriptome of enriched soil aggregate microbial communities from Iowa State University, Ames, United States - MC6-MC0932-MT... | ecosystem: Environmental > Terrestrial > Soil >...
CTTTGGATACAAAAGGTCTTATGAGGGCCTATGTCGTGTCTTTCTTCTCGACGACGTCATCGATGCGTTCGAGAGTTACGTTGAGTCTGAGGAGTTCGTGCGGAATGCGCTTGCCGCGCATCGAGGTAAGCCACTTCAGGAATGGAAGCGCGACTTCATTCTGAATCGTGCGCTGAGCCCCACAAGAAAGGCTGTCATTGGTCGAAGTGTTGTCCCGGTGGAAATGGATGAAGGGTGGGTTGTGCCCGGCTCGCTGTATTTCGATGCCGATGCAGTTCTTCACAACCGCGGGCTGTTCGAACACAAGGCTACCAGTTGGAGGCAGGCATATGGTGCTGTCGATGCGGCGCAGCGGCCTGAATTCAAGGATGTGCGTCGTGACTCGAGTCGCAACATTTTGATTGAAGGTGTACCCATCGACGAGGTTCTTGACTTGTTGCTCAACACGCAACTCCGTAACCTTGACGACTCGACCGATATCACTTCCGCCGCGATTTCCCTGGTTAAACATCGGGATGATGCTGAGGTGCCGCCACTTGTGGATGTCATCCTGGTAGGTGGTCTTAGCACTGTCGGACTCACCGGCCGGAGCCTGACAGCAGCGGGGAAAATCAATAACCTTTTTGTCGGCGAGAGTCCTAAAGGCGCTATATCCATCGACCAACTCAACTATGTTGGTGATCGCGCACTTTTTACCCCAGGCCGTGTAACGCTGCATCTGCGCTACCTGGTATTCAAGCAGGATGCTCGCGTAGACTCGAGCGTTGCAAATTGCGTGCCGTGGTTCTCTATCCATCTCCCTGAGTTCGTCGCGAAAGACTGCGTCATCGAAGAACTCTGAAATGCGCAGCAAGCTCTATGACGCCTACCGTGAAGCGGCATCTACTAAGCGTGGGGATGATGGGGTGCTGCCGGCATCCGTAGCACCTGGCCGCGAGCACGACTACATCGCCTTGGGGCAGCAGTTGCAACCGATTCTGCTACTGTCCTGCGCTTCATCTGTTGGCCTCAAGCGTCCACCAATCAGCCTGCAGCATTTGACTGTCGAGTTTGGGATTCGCTTTCGCGTGCGTGCACCTGCCGGCGTTGTGGATGATGACTTCGTAGTGATCTCCCTTGGGGGAGACGACTTTGGGCTTGCCGAAGCGTTCTGCCTAGCAGCAGACGCCCTTCTCGCGGCATTGCCTGATACACCCTCGGCTTCGGATATTGAGAAGGTTGTCCGTGAGTTTGTCGAGGTTCTGAGGGCGCTGTCGCTTCCATCGACACGTGCCGTCGCAGGCCTGTGGGCAGAACTTTGGCTAATGTCAGTTGCAGTCGATCCACAGGCCGCGGTCACCGCATGGCATAACGACCCCACGGACCGATTTGATTTCTCTTTCCCTGGGCATTTGGTTGAGGTTAAGGCCACAGAGCGTGAAGAACGCAGTCACGACTTCTCTTATGAGCAGTTGCGCCTCGGTGGAATGCCTATTTTCGTTGCGTCCCTGAGGCTTCGGCGAGTTCAGAGGGGTAAGTCCATTGCCGACCTTGTCTCGGCGCTTCAAAATGAACTGAGCATCGAACTTCGGACTAAGCTTGTTAGAAATGTGTTCGGTGCGATTGGCAATTCCGTTTCCGAAGCGTCGGAAATTCGTTTTGACGAGGCATTTGCCAGTGCCCATCTTCGGGTTCTACTGGCTGACAGATTGCCGGTGGTGGTAATTCCAGACGGAAGCCCCATCTCTGCAGTGCGATTTCGGTTAAACCTCGACGACTCATCTCTGACGTCTGCCATGTTAAGGCCAGCGATTCATTTGGCGCTCGCGGCACCTGGCAAGAAATAGCCCAGCGTTAACAAGCAGGTATGAGATATGTTCAGTGAACCGTGCATGCTCAAGGATAATTATTTAAGTGTTTGATTTAGTGGTTTTGAACCTCTTTGTTGTTGGAAGGCGCGCTGTTGAAAGTTGCTTGCCTTCAAAGGATGGGGAAGAGTCGTCCACAATCGGCTTTTTGGCTGCGGTTTAGATCAGTCCGGCGAACGCTGCCGACAACTTGTTCAAGCACCTGGCGAAATCTCGAGCCACGCTTTCTCCCGCGGGAACGGACACTGCCAAGACAACAAGGATCGTGGCCTCGGCTCAGTTCGATCGTCTGTGCGGACCGCCGTCACCAGCGTCCTGGCCTGACGTTCGTCATCTGCTGGTTATACGAACGTCAGGGTTCAATTCCGTTGGATATGGAAGAACTCAACTTCTCAGTTTTTAGTGTCAGGCGATAACCATCGGCGCTCAAAGCGAGTCGCTTCGTCTATGAAGCGGCTGAGAAACTTATCTTTAGGCGCAGATCGATTCGCCTTATCTAGGCAGGCGCGAGCATCCACTAGATTGGGCGGCAATGAATAGACGTGAGCGTAGGCCTTCTGAAGTTCACATAGATGTTTGGGCTTGCCGAAAGAAGCGGCATTATCAAGGTCCACTACGGCGTCAGAAGAGTTTCCGAGTCGACCCTCAATCATTCCCTTCGTGAAATTAATCTCCGGATCAGTGGGCAATAGTAAAAGAGCCCGTTTGGACTGCTTCAGCGCGGAGTCAAGCTGCTTCATCTTCATTAATGTGTAAGCATAGCGATCGAATAGCCATCCATTTTCAGCGTCTTCCAGAATGGCAATTTCGTAATAACCTCGTGCATCGTCCAATCGGTCCTCAGTGAAGCTCTTCCACGCAGCGCGTGCCGCTGGAACACGAAATGCCCGGACATTTCGGTCATGGACCTGTGCGCTCGCACTGTTCAGGAATTCGGCGTATCGCCTGCGGACCCACTCTACATCCTCATCCGTTGGCGTGCGCTTACCATCAATTTGCTCCCATCTCTCGATACAGTAGTTATAAAACTCCGCACTGAATGTGATCTGCAACGTTCCTTCAAAGCGAGTGATACTCGCAATGCCTTTGCTTTCTTCAATGGCTTCGCTTGCTGCGGCAACGGTAACGGCAGCCCGTTGACAGCAGAGTTGTAGAAGGTATTGATCGTGACTGTCGCCTAACCTGCTCATTAGTAACAAAACGCGCCGCAATTCCGGGGATAAGCGCGCCCATGCGTCGTCATAGAGGAATTGACCCAAGTCCTGTCGTTGCATGCGTTGCACTCGCTGGAACGCACTATCTAGGCTTGTGCCGGGTGCAGAAGCGGCCTGGACAAAAACTTCCAGAGCGATCGGCTTGTTGATTAACAATCGCGAGTATTTTCTGAGTGTTGTGTCACCTGCTTGCTGTATGGAAGTGCATCGGAGGGCCCCTCCCCGTTTCCGCAGAAACTCTGCCCCTTCTTCTTCAACCCAGTTTTCGGTTTGCAACGGTAGCGCTTCAATGAGTTCGCGGCGCCGTGATGTCAAAACGACCCTTCCGACACGTCTGGATAGCTCATTTATCTGCGCGGCTAATGCTTGGACATCCGCATCGCTGCGAGCCATGGTTTCAGTATTGTCGAGCACGATTAGGTGGCTGTCTCTGGAGATTTTCATCTCTGCAAGAAGTGCCCCTAGCTTTTGAATAACATCACGCGGATTTTTCTCGAACCAAGACCGGTCAAGATTTGGCGTCGTTAGCATACGTGCAATGTCGAGTGCAACGTCTGCAACCCCGATATCTTGAGCTGAGATCTGTTCTAAGCCTTGAATTCCCCATCGAGTCTTCTTCGCGGTATAGAACGTAATGAGTTCAGGCCGCCATTCAACTGCAATGGTTCCTTCGAGAACCCGGTGCAAAAATTCCACGACTAGAGTGGTCTTCCCAACGCCGCCATCCCCCCAAACCATGCACTTACGCGAGTCGGGGTCGTCCATCCACGTTGAAAGCGCGGTTATCTCTTTAGCGCGGCCGGTAAAAACGTCGGAAGATGCTAATCTGTCTGGGATATGCACAAACGGCTTCCAATTGTCTGTCCACACAGGCTCGGCAATATCGTATTCGGGTGAGGCTGCTCGAGGAAGGTCAAGCAAGATGTTGGGGACCTCATAAGTCAGTTCATCTCTTGTCAGAAGTGACTTTTGGATCTGTGCGTCAACTTGAACCCGGCCGGCTGAAGTACGTCGCAACTTGCGGTAGCAGATCGGATTGCCGTCGACCAGTTTTAGGGTAGTCAGTTCTTCCGGCGTGCGATCGCCCTGCGTCGGAAGGTACAGCCTTTTGTCGTCTTTGGACGCAGTAGGAAGAATGCCGGCCATGCAGTGGATCAGTGCTTGCACTACCGCAACGTCGGTCTGCGGGCTGTAGCCTCCAGGCAGTCCATGCCCTTCCGCCCCATCATTTCGCATGCGAACGAAGGCGGTAAGGATTGTTTCAAGGTTTGCTCGGGTCGTGCCAGTCAACTGACGTAGTTCAGCGGAGAGTTCAGTTTGCTCCCAATATTGCCGTCCGACAGAACGCCATCCGAGGTTTTCGGCTGCCACCAGGAGTTGCGACAACAGGCTGACGAGAGACCCGTCCGCGGGCTGCGAGAACAAGGCGATGTCCACCGATGTGTAGCTGGAAAGCCGCGAAGGATGGTCGCGCAGAGCCCTAACGATCCATTCGCCCAACGATACGCATGCGTGTTGCATAGTAATTCGGAAAATACCAAGGGCAGCCATACGCACGTGTGTGGGGTCTTTTAGTTGTTCTGCGGCCTTGATTCGACTAGTGAGAAGTTTATGCATCTGAGCCTATTACCGGGTTGCTGTGTTCGTTTGTGGCAATTATCGCCGAAATCTCCTAGAGTTCGGCACTCCTTTCATAAGGCAAGTGACCAACGTTCCCGGCGTGGTTGAAGCGGTTTTGCACCAGGGCTTTATTAGCAAGTGCTGCCACGGTTGAACATGTGAACGCGTATGGTGCTGCTCGTTAATCCAAGCTTCGAGTTGGGTCCGGGCTGTATGGAAACCCTTTTCGTCATGACAGCCACAGCGGAATCGTCGGGACCGCACCGACTTCGGCGGGCTTCACTTCGACTTTTCGAAGCGAGGCTCACTCAAGACCGGTTGTCCTACCTAGTCGAGAGATAGAGTCTTCGCTGTCGGAGACAGCGGGCTACATTAGGTCGACCCACTGTTTGTCGGGCGACTGCTGGTGGTTTGGGTGATCTTGGCGGAGGCAGCACTCGGCAAGCCAGAGCAGCCGCAACTTGTAAGCCGAAATGCTGGAAAACTGCGTCGCGGACGAGCTTGGGACGTGGTGAGCACCTGAACGTTACTTTTTTTTGATCACGTGCCTACGCTCTGGCGCAACCGAGCTTTCGTGGACCCCGAGCCCAGCCGGCCTCGATGAGCCACTGTGGAGTTTTCACGACGCGATCATGATCTGACATGAGATCGACCAAGCTCATGGTTCGTCGCTCGCGATTGGGGCAGCGCAGGTCAAAGTGGTGCTTTTCTCTCGTATCATGATGTCATCGTTGGCACGCTTGGATCTGCGTATGACTCCCTCTTAACCCTCTCCCATTCATCTTTAAGGATTTTCTGTGTTTTGATAACAAGTTGTTCGAGGGTGTTTTGAAAGTCCGTTTGAATTTTCGATGGTGGTAGTTTGCTAACTGTTCGTTGAAACAGGATTGTTAGATCCTCAAGGGTTTTCATGAGGACCTTGAGACCTTGGTGGTCAGGCTCCGTCATATTTAACCTAAGTTCGATGCGTAATTTTAGCTCTAACGCAGCTTTCCTCATTTCGGCAACAGGGGCTTTAAACCTCTCTAGGGCTGAATTGGAAATCGGTTTTGTCCTTGGTTCACTTACGATTGCATCCCATCGGTAGGAGATTTCCTGCCACAGTGACAGGTACGCTGCGATATCTTTACGGAGCTCGTCAATCCACATCTGCCGCTTGGCCGATATGTTGGCGAGCGCCATACGCCGTGAGGCTAGCTCTTGCATGGAGAGCTGCTCGCTCAACGATTTTTGCTGTTGGACGGTTTGCTGATCGGCTAGCTTTAGCTGGGTCTTGCGCTGTGTCCGGGCAATCAGCATTTGCGTCAGCGACGCAACAACAGCAGCGAACAGCGAGACAAGCACAGCCGCGCTTGCAATCCATACCTTGTTGATAAACTCGATGTTCTGCATGGCATCTTGAACAATGCGTTGGATCGCTGCAATGTCGGGTGGGTTCAAAATAAATTCCCTGTGAATACCAGCATGATGGGATTAAAGATAGTTTAAGGCGTGCGAAGTTTAAAGCTCTCACGCTATCTTGTCCCGTATATCCATCCAGATCTTGAAAAAAATATCCTGCTCTATGTCGCCTGGTTCGTAAGCACCTGTCGAACACGCCCTTGACGGTCCAGCGTACTTGACCGGCACCGGTTGGTGCGGCAACAGTTCAACGATCTGGTGGTCTTTCGGCGTGGGCACCGTGTTCGGCCGGGCGCTGCGTGACTCCCGCCTTCCGTCGTTCCAGGCGTTTACTTATGGATTTCTTGATCGAGCATCAACGTCCTGAGAAGAACTGAGTTTTCTTTGGCCCGGCGCCCGGCGAGCCTCAATGAGCCACTGAAGCGTCTTCACGACGCGATCAGGATCTGACATGAGATCGACCAAGCTCATGGTTCGTTGCTCGCGATTGGGGCAGCGCAGGTCGAGATGGTGCATTTCTCGAAAGCTCTTGCGGAAACGCTGCGTTGATCGCTTTGTAAACAGCAATGACATCGGCCGCCCCGAGTTTATGAAAAGCGAGATAGCGTTTTCTGCCGGTGACAGACCATCGAACTCATCGGCCGTAACGGGCCCGGAGGTTACGCTTCAGATCGGCATGCGAGCGAACTAATGGCAAAGGCGTTTGCCATACTTTGGCGGGTCCAGTCGGCTGGTTTGAAAAACGGGGCACAGAAGTTGTCGTGGTCCATTATTCGACCGGCGGCTGGGAACACATCTGGGATGTGTTCGGCCCGGAAGTGGCAATTGACGAGATACCGTCGCATCTTCTTTGTTCAAGTGAGTGGGCCGGCTGACGCCATTTTGTACGCAAAGCCATCTGAACAGTGATAGGCAAAATGCTTGTCTCGGGGTTAGACGTCGCCGGAAAACCGGGACTATGTGGCAGTGCGAGTGGGGGAGAGGGCTCTTGGGACGTCGCCTTTGTAAGGTCCGTTACGGCCGGAGCCCACGCCCGGCGCATAACATGCATGTGGTTGGAGGCAGATCAGGAGATTGTTCGGCTTAGGATGCGATCCAAGTCTAATGTGAGGCAGGGTGTCGAGCGGCCCCTTCGCCTAAGTCTATTGAGCACGCGTTGCTCGGCTCGACCGATCTTCTTCTGCACGCCGGGCGCCCTACCTTCTGCCACCACCCATTCGGGCGCAGTTACGATTCGCTCCGAATTGGAAAACAGCTCGCCTAGTTGTAGTGCTTCTGCGCTAGCGTTGGGCACATTGAGATCAATGCCAAGTGCTCTGAACTTGGCGATGTACTTACGGATAATTCTGGGAGCGTAGTGCTCGTCTAGCGGTGCGCCAAGTTTGTACAGCGAGTAGAAACGCCTCTCCGCCATCGAAAAGGCTCCCAACTCTTCGATTCTGATGGCCCCCGAGGTCACGTTGAAGATTGGCAGCCGTTGGAAGTACTTCTGGAAAAGCATGCGTGGAGTGTTGGGCTCCCAGGCTGTGAAGAGAGTCAATCCAAGCTTTTCTAGTTCAGGTCTACGCAGGCGGAGTTCAATGCGAATTATGCCGTCCGCTTCCTTGACAATTCTGTCAAAAAACTCGTTTTTGGTTGGCATTCGTTGTCGTTTCGCCTGCAGTTGCAGGCCTTTCGCGTAACAAATCATTTGATAGCTCTTCCCCCTTCCCGGGTTCCAATACGCACTTGTCGCATACACGGACACAGATTTGAGTTGTGCGACGAACTGCAACCCAAGCTGCTTGAGCACTTTCTCAGCTTCGTGGTTATCTTCGAAGCGAAGATTGACGAATAGATCTACTCGGTCAATTGATGCTGATGCCAAACTGTTCTTCGTGAAGGCCGAAGCGAGTCGATTGTCCGTGGCCATGCGCTGCAACATGCGCGTACATGATGCTCGTATGTTTGAATCTGTGAACAGGTTCTGCCCGTACACATATCCATTGGGGGTCCCTTCAATCTTCAGCTCTCGCGAGTTTGGAAAATGCCAAGCTTTGACGGTGTGTGCTCCATTCCTGCCCTTAAGCGATATGGACTGGCTTGCTCCCGGACGAACTTCGCTATCTGACGTGATCGTTTGGCAGTAGGAGGTGGAAAGCCGATCGCCGACATAGGGGACTCGAAAAGTGACGGTGTCGATGCCAACATCTTCCGAACGTGGGATAGAGATCTTCATGGTTGTAGTCATCCTGGCTCTATGGGGAATAGAGGCCCTTATGTGTATATAGATGATGTAGTTACCTCATGCCAGAGAGGGCGAGAGGCTTATGCGAAAGCTCGCTGTCCGCTGCAGGGCGCGACGTTATCTAGCGGAGATCTTTGCCGCCATCCACGCGTGAATTTCAATATCAACCCAGCGGACAGCTTTTGCGCCGACAGGAATGGGCCTTGGGAATGTTCCCTTTGCCATCAGGTTGTAGAGGGTGGACCGGCTAAGACCGGTCATTTCCTGCACTACGGTTCGTCGCAAGAATTTGGTGGTAGACAGGCGATGGGGGCTCTCGAAGAGGGGCGTGGCTTGTATCGACATTTTTTGTGCTCCGGGATGTTATAGGGCGCGCTGCACCCATGCCTGAATGATCCCGGATGCGCGACGCCTGGTCGCTGGGCGCTAAATGTGCACTTACAGCCTCTTGCCGTCTCCCTCAGTTGGCCTAGTAGTTGACGTTCTTGAGGTTCTTGTCCGTGCGGTCTTTTTGAACAGCAAATTTCTTGAGACGGGGCGAGTACTCGAGCGCCATGGCGAGATAGCGCCGCTCCGCTAGATCTTGGGCTGTCGCAAGCAGGTCTCTGTGTGCCTGCTGACGTTCGTGCAGCAATCGAGGAGTCGGCATGCCGTAGTCAACGGGGGAGATTTTGGCCAACGCCTCCATGGGATCAATTTTGTTGTTGTGTGCGTCAAGGATCCGCAGCCAGACGATTCGGCGTCGATGGTCGCCTTTCGCCCTGATCGCACTGGATCTTGCTTTTGCCGACGTTAAAAAGGCTTCTGCCGTCTGGAGCTTCTTCCTTTCTAGCTCCAAAACTCTCAACGCACTTGCTAACTGGACCATAAGGGATTTTTGATCGACAAGGGCTGGCCTCACGTCGAAACGGAGCAGAACCTGTCCTTCGCGAACTATCGCGGTGTGTTGTAGCACTTCGTCTTTCGATTCAGGCGATCGCCAACGCGCCAGCGGATTGAAAAGTGGTCGCCGCTCGCCAGGAGCGCCGTAGCGCTCGTCACAGTGTTTGAATCTCCGCAATCCAAAGTCACGCGCTATGAGACATTCCTGAATTCCGCGCTCGCGTTTGTCGTAGTTTGCAAGCTCCGCACATCTTCTGCGGAATTCAGGATTGCGACGGAGAAATACCCACGCCCATCCTGCACCTGGGACGCGCTCGAAGTGTTTATAGTCTGCATCGTTCATCCCATTGGGAGGAGGGAAATGTTTAGCGGGAGGCAAAGGCATATCTGTAGGAATGGCGTTGAGGAAAGGGCGTTAACGACGCAGCACTCTAGGCACTTTTTGCGGCTTGCTGGACAAGAAATTCGGCCCAATCCTCCATCATGCTTCTCCGTTTCAGGAAAAGATCACCGCGTGCATAAGCTGCCTCTGACTTGTCCTTGATGGTGTGCGCGAGCGCGGCTTCGGCGATTTCCCGAGCGTGATGCGTGACTTCCCCTACCCAATCGCGAAAGGTTGAGCGGAATCCATGTGCAGTGATATCGCCGTGGTTCATTCGTTTCAGCAGTTGGAGGAAGGCCATATTTGAAAGAGGGCGCGCCGCTTTCTGCCCGATGAACACATAGTCATCGCTGGCGGCATGCTCCTTCCTCGCTTCATGCAGAAGCTCAAGCGCAGCTTTGGATAGAGGCACGCGATGCTCCTTGCCTGCTTTCATGCGCTCAGCAGGGATTGTCCAAGTGCCAGCCGACAGATCGATCTCCGTCCATCGAGCCCCGATCGTTTCGTTGGTGCGTGTCGCAGTCAGGATGAGGAAGGCCAAAGCCTTTCGCGAGTTGCTGGACTGGCCCCGCAGCGTCTGAAAGAACGCAGGGGCATCCTTGTACGGCAATGCGGGATGATGTTTGACGCGCTGTACTTTGGATCGCTTGGGCAGCAGATGATCCAAGTGTCCCTTCCAGCGTGCGGGATTCTCGCCAGTCCGATAGCCGCGCACGGTCGCCCAGTCCAGGATGGATTCGATGCGGCCGCGTACTCGCGTGGCGGTTTCTGTCTTCGTCTGCCAGATCGGCTCAAGTACCTTGAGCACGAGCGGGGTATCGACAAGGGAGACAGTTGCCGCGCCGAAGACCGGGCTCGCGTATGTCTTTAGAGTGTTTGTCCACTGATCAGCATGTTTGGCATTCCGCCAGCCCGCTTGGTGGGCCGCGATATATGCGTCGGCGCATTGATCGAACGTGATCGACTTGGCCGCAGAGAGCTTTTCCGCTATCTTGGCGGCGCTCTTGGCCTCCAGGGGATCGATCCCCTCAAGCAGTTGCTGACGGCAGGCGAGCGCCTTGGAGCGGGCCTCGGCAAGGCTAATCGTATGAAGAGGCCCCAGGCCCATCCCTCGGGCGCGTCCGTTGCGCATATAGCGCAGTAGCCAGGACTTCACTCCGGCCGCTGTAATTTGCAAATAGAGGCCGCCGCCATCGCTGTATAGCCCCGGCTTTTCCAGGCGGGCTGCCCCAATGGCCGTGAGCCTGTTGATTGATCGCGCCATTTATTCAACTCACAAATTGACTATCAAAATTATAACGGATTTGATAGGAATTCATTGGAATCTGGCGGACAGTATTTTCCGAAAGACTGTTGTTTTTATAGGGAAATTTAGTATTTTTCGGACTGTTCTGGAACTAATGTTGGCGGCCCCTCTGTCCGCC
>Ga0256781_1000272_pt1 | contig 10892 bp, 10 predicted proteins | sample MC6MC0932MT_FD_186055 | JGI IMG/M metagenome (GOLD analysis project Ga0256781, IMG submission 186055) | Metatranscriptome of enriched soil aggregate microbial communities from Iowa State University, Ames, United States - MC6-MC0932-MT... | ecosystem: Environmental > Terrestrial > Soil >...
ATGAAATTTATTATTTCAAGTGGTGAACTGCAGAAGGCTTTGCAAACTGTAAGTGGCGTAATATCAAGTTCTCAGTCGAGACCGATTTTAGAAAACTATCTTTTTGAACTAAACGAAAACAACGTTACCATTACTGCATCTGATGGCGAAACGACACTCATTACTTCTTTGGAGGTAAAGTCTGACGATTCTGGTAAGTTTGCGGTTCCAGCTAAGATTTTTCAAGATTTTATTAAAACCTATGGCGAGCAGCCTCTTACTTTGGTTGTTAAAGACAATGCTGAAGGTACAGGTAGTTTGCTTGAAATTTTGGATGAAAAAGATAATTTTGCTGTGGCTTTAGATAACGCAGACGATTATCCTGAGATCCCGGAATTTGACGCTTCTCAAAGTGTCACAATGCCTGCAGGAGTTTTGTCTGAAGCTTTAACCAACACACTTTTTGCAACAAGTAATGATTCTCTTCGTCCGGTAATGACAGGAGTTTTGTTCCAGTTTGGGGAAAACGAAACCAATTTTGTTTCTACAGATTCTCACAGATTGGTGGTGTACAAAAGAACTGATTTGATGAATGCCGAACCAATGGAATTCATCATGCCTAAAAAGCCTTTGAATATTTTCAAAAATATTTTAGCAAGCTCAAACGAAGACATCAAAATCGACTTCAACGAGAATATGGCTAAATTTACTTTTGGTAAACATATTTGGATCTGTAGATTAATCGACGGAAAATATCCTAACTATACTGCGGTAATCCCTAAAGAGAACCCGAATGTTTTGACGATCAACAGAAACCTTTTATTAGGTGCGATTAAGAGAGCGTCGATCATGTCTAATAAATCAACCAATCAGGTAAGATTTAAATTATCTGCTAATATTCTTCACCTTCATGCAGAAGATACAGAATATGCAAACAAAGCAGATATGCAGATTCCTTGTGATTATAATGGTGAAGATATCAACATCGGTTTCAGTTCTAAATTCTTAACAGAAATGTTGGGCATTTTAGGAGCAGACGATATTACAATGAAAATGTCTCAGCCAAACAGACCGGGAATCATTGAGCCTCTTGATGGTCTTGAAGAAAACGAAAACATCTTAATGCTTTCAATGCCGGTAATCGGATTGTAAGATTAAAAAAATATAAGTGAAAAGGATCTCAAATTTTTGAGATCCTTTTTTTTGCTAATTTATGTAATGAAATCAAACAGATAGTTTATAACAATTTGCTTTTACGCTATTTTTTGCAAAATGCAATACTTTTGAGTCTTATTCATTATAAGGATCCATTAATCCATTTTGATTATATTTCTTTATTTTGAGCATTTGATTTTTATTTATTAAAGTAGGTATTTCGTTTGAGTATAGATTACTTTTGTCCATAGCCAATTTATAGCGAAGTTTTGTGTTGATTTTTCCATTAAATTTAGGTATATCAAACTCCCAAAATTCATTTTGCTTAAGAAAGACTGTGTGATAACTATTTCCGCAGGTACTACTTGGTAAATATTCTATAGCTTGCCATTTTCCTTTATAAAAAACTTCTCCAACAATATCAAGTCTGCTGTCAGAAGCTTCTAGTCCAACAGTATTGTTGGTTTTATTAATTAAATATAATTTGTACCCATTATATTTATTCTCAAAAGAGGTACTTTTATTTATATCAATTTTTAGAATTAAACCAACTTCTGAAGAGTTTAGACTGTCGACATATTTTTTTGGCAAATTGTCCGATTTCGCAAAACCGCCTAATGCTGTTGTATCTTCAATACTTGTTTGTACATATTTGTCTCCTCTGAGTTTAAAGTTTATGTTTAAATCAGTTTTAAGTTGTCCAAAAATATTTGAAAAACTAAAGGCTAAAAATATTAAGAATAGTTTTTTCATCATTGCTGTATTTAGTCATTAATATTTGTCTTTATGAATTATATAAATCCAAATTGGAATTTTGATAAAAATAAGAAATATAGAACAAAAAATAATTTTTAATTTAACTCCAAATTGAAGCCCAAATTTGTATTTCAACTTTAATAATATAAAACCTTTCTATTCAGTCTACTAAAATTCTATCATCAAAAACTTCTTTTCTGTTTTTTAGGATTGAATCAAAATCAATGGGTTTAAAACTAATCTGTCTGTGATAAAATTTAAAATCATCATTGTAGATCTCTAAAATTTTATCTTTAGTCTCGTTATTGGGATCTTGTAAATATTTTTCACAAAGACAAAGTACCAATTCTTGTTTCGCAGATTCAAGCCTCCATGTTGTCCGTCTACTTTAAATTCCACTTTTTCATCTAAAACATCATATTTGATTTTACAAGATCTAAAACTAACTTCTCCGGTATATTTTTCGGTACAGGAAAACAGTATTGTCAAAAGGGAAAATAGATAGATTGGTTTCATTTTGTAAAGCCTATGGTAGCTATAATTTTTATTGTTTTTTTGTTTTAAAAATTCACGGATATTTTCATAGTTTTTTTTGCTATTTTCCAGAAAACTTAATCTTATTTGAATTTTATTTTTGTTAATTAATAAAAATCCTTTTACTAAAAACTGATCAAGTTTTGTTTCACGTTTCGATATTACATTATTTAACGATTTTAAATAAATTAGTATTGAAGAATTATTGTTATTATCGAATAATGCGGTTTTCTTTATATCGTTTTGTTCGACAAAATATTTTCCATTTTTATAAATAATTCCGTTTACTTTCGTCAGTTCAAGCTTTCCTCGGATTAACATACTCAATGAGTCAGCTAAAAGAACTAAAAAAAGCAAGTTCAGAAATAAAGAAATTCCTAATAACAAGTTTTCTCTTTCATAAAATAATTTTCCCACCCATCGATGTCTTCCAGATGATGAAGGTGGTATATGAGCCAAATATTCATAATTTATTGTTATTAAACCAAAAATGGCTAATAAAATTATTGATAAACTCAAGTATTTTAAAACTTTTAATTTATTATATTTAATTGTAAGTTCTTTCACTATTGATGGTAAATTAGTAAAAATTGCAGCTAACGGAAAAAGTATTGGTGAAGTGCAGGTCAAATGTGGAAATTTTTTCAATTATCTTTTCCTTCTACATTTTTCCAATACAATGTTAGCTGAAGTTGTTATTCGTAATTTATTTTGTGATTTAACTCAATTGGATTATTGTCTTGCAAAATACTATTTTGCATTTCTTTACTCTTTATTGAAATATCCATTGTAACACCATTCGGATTCGTAAATGTAACTGTTTTTCCCATTCTTATTTTTGAATTTACATCATATGGGTCATTAAAATATGATCTTGCAAGTGTTTCATATTTTTTCCAATCAATTTTTACCATTTTTGTTCGTGCGTCAAAAATATTCCCGCCTTTCTTGACTTCTATCAAATTAAATGAATAGTCGTTGTTTGAATCTTGAATAGAAACGATTAACCCAGGTAAACCGTTAAAAATATAGGGACCATCTGCAAAAGGTAATTCTGCAGTAAACCAAGCGATCCAGGTTCTCCCTCCATAATTGGTTTCTGCTTTTTGAGATCTATATTTTCCAATGAGTTTTTGTTCCGAAGTAATATTCCAATTCAATATTTCCTCAATTGGAAGAAGATAATCTGTTCCTAAATAAGTTATTATTTTTTCAATTCTTTTTTGAGCTAAATTCTTTTTGACATAGAATTGGTTTTCAACACCCATATTATATCTTCCGTTTCCATGATTCAATTTTATTGAATCTGATCTTTTATCTTGTGACTCTCTAAAAATTGAGGTATTATTTTTTAGGTCCAAGATCATATTATCTGAATTAATGTTATCTGGTTTTTCCGAATTCAGTTTGTATTTTGTTTCGTAAATAAAACTAAATTTTTGCGAGAAGCAAAAAGTAGATATTCCAAGAAAAAATATAATAAATTTCATTTGTGGCGAGTGTTTGTTTAAAAGTTCTGCTAACGAGCCAGGTATTGGCGATAGTGGCGAATTATAAAGCCTAAACTTTCAATTTTGGACTGACCTAAGCAATAGTCTTTTATTTTCTAGATTTACGAAAAAAGGAAATATAAAAGACTGTTGCAACAAAAAAAAGAGAAACTACCAATTTCTTCCTTAACCCGCCATTTCGCTAGTATGATGTTATAGGCTGTGACTTTTTTCTAACTCTTTTTCAGCATTACTAATTTGTAGTTTTATCGTTTCTGCTAAAAATTTAGCCATATTTACAGGTACAGCATTTCCTATCATTTTATATCCAGCAGCTATATTTTCATAACGAAATATAAAATCATCTGGAAAAGTTTGAATCCTTGCGCATTCTCTGACACTCAAACGTCTGTATAAATGTTCTTGCCCGGGGATAAATACACGAACATTTTGTTCAATAAATTTCATTTTTGGAGCTTGCGGATGAATAGGTGCATGTCTCCCTCCAGCCTGAATTGTAAATGAAGGCTCGTCCCAACTTCTTACTCTGTTTCTTGACATAAAAATCGTAGAAAAACCTCCAGTCATGTATTCATGGTTTGGAAAAGCACATTCATTACTATTTGTCTTGTTTGTTCCTTTAGCTGGAAGTACACCTTCTTGTAAATCCCAAATTGCATCTTGAAGCGTTAATTTTTCGAAATTTGGATTTTTGAATTGGTAAGTGAAACCTAAATCCTTTCTTATACCAACAAAAATAACACGTTTTCTATCTTGTGGAACATTATAATCAACAGCGTTTATCATTTGAAATGATAACTCATATCCAATTCCTGCATTTCTAAACATTTCTTTAATATTCTCTAACGCTTCCGAATGTCTTCCTAATAACATACCGCTCACATTTTCAGCAAGAAAAAATTTAGGTTGTTTGGCTTCTAATATTCTTATAAAATCGAAGAATAATTGACCTCTTTTGTCTTTAATACCTCTTAAAGAACCAGCTTCACTCCAGCTTTGACATGGTGGACCTCCAATTATTCCGTCACATTCAGGAACATCGTCTGCTTCGACATTAACAAGACTTCTTTTATCAAGAATTGTTTCAGGATGATTAAATTGATATGTTTCCCATATTTCTTTATCATATTCATTTGCCCAGATAATATCAAATCCAGCTTTCTTAAAACCTAAGTCCAATCCTCCTGCGCCTGCAAAAAATGATGCTATCTTCATAATATACTTTTTTACAAATTTATAAAATTGATGTGAAAAAAACTAATGAAAATGTGGACTATTGTCCGTTGTATTATTGTCTACAAAAATAAATATTTGTGTATGGATATAAATGAATTCTTTGGAAAAAAAATTAGCGAATTAAGAAAGGAAAAAGGTTTTACTCAAGAAAAACTTGCATTGGAAGCTAATATAGATAGGACTTATATAAGTGATATTGAGAAAGGGAATAGAAATATCTCTTTAGAAATTTTAGACAAACTTTCTAAAACTTTAAACATTCACATTTCACAAATATTTAAAGATTATAATGGCTAATCACGGAGAAACAGAAAGACATTTAGTAAGATTATTTACTGACGCTAAAATATTTACTTATAATGGAATAAATTACGAGATTCTAATTATTGGTAAGCCAAGACCTTCAAGAGGAGAATGTAAAACAGATATTTACATTTTGTGTAGAGATAATTTTGGAAATAATTCTGAATTTAAAATTTCAATTAAGCAATCAGATGCTGATTTCTTAGAAAATAAAATGACTTATGAAAGAGCTGTTGAAATTTTTGGAAATGAGGCTGATAAGATTTTAAGTGAAAGTATTCTTAAAATTAAGCAGAGTTTTGAAAATGAACCTTTAATCAATTTCACAAAATTTAAAAGAACTGAAGCAAATTGCATAAAAATTGGTTGGAAATTTGAATTGCTAAATAAAACTGGAGGTGATAAAAGTTCAGAATTAATTTTAAATAATGAGCAAAAAGTTGATGTCTATTCAGGTTCAAACCTTAATGTTTCTAAAAAAAATTGTAATGTTAATGGGCAATTAATTGAAAATTCTGGAGTTGCTAATTTTATTATTGAAGTAGATAATATTGTTGAGGATTTAAATTATTATATAAATAAATTAGAAGATATAAATACCTATGCTATTGAGCAAAGAATATACTTTGCATGTAAAGCATTAAATTATCGTGTGAATGCTAATAAGTGGGATGGAGATAGACCTCTTTCAGCATACTGTAATTGGAGTTTAAATATTGAAAATAAATTAGAAGCCGAAATAATATTTGATAGACCTTTACAAGTAAAAGGAAATGAAGTTGGAAATAATATTAGAAATTTGTTAGATAAATTGAATATTAATTCAGAAAATTTCACTTCTATAAAATCTAAATTATCAAGTTCAGTAAATCTTTACGAGTAGTTTGGGAGTCATTGCCGGTAACGTTTGGCTTCACGCATTTCGTCAATCCAAACTAATTACGCTAAAATAAATAATTATCTAGTTCAAAACAATTTTAAATCAACATTAAAAGAAAAATATTGATCTCAATATTTATAGAAGTATTGAATTTTTGGCTTCCAACTTTTCAATCAAATTCCCTTTCACCACCGTAAAAGTATGATCCTTCGCTTCTGCAAACGAGATCTCGTATTTTCTTTCAATATTCCTCAATTCTTCAGGAAAGTGAGATAAAAGATGATCGTAATATTCATCAAGAAAATCTTTTGAAGGCATTTTGTAATTTATTTTTAACTGAAAACGTCTCATAATAGCTGTGTCAATAATTTCAGCGTGATTGGTAGCGCACAATAAAAGCGCATTTTCAGGATAATAATCGATGAGCTGAATTAAAGTATTAACGAGTCTTCGCATTTCACCAACATCTTTATCGTCACTTCCACGGGCTTTTCCGATTTGATCGAGTTCGTCGAGAAAAAGAACTGATCTTTCTCTTGCAGCTTTGTCGAAGATCATTTTGATGTTTTGGGAAGTTTCCCCGATCCTAGATGAAACAATGTTGCTCAGATTTAGAATGATAATACTTTTTCCTAAAGCATTGGCAATTGCTTTTGCGGTCATTGTTTTTCCGCAACCTGAACTTCCTTCCAGAAGGATTTTATTATTGACAGGAAGTCCGTACTCCTGAAGTTCTTTGATATAAGTATGTTCTTTGATGAGCTGTACAAATTGTTCCTTATTTTGAGGCTCAAGATAAACTTCATCCAGCGTTACAGCTTCTTTATCCTGAATAATGAGATTGTAAAGATTCATATTTCTTGAACATTTATATTAATCTGCAAAGATAATTGATTTAAAATTTTGAAGCTAGTTTAAATTGATTGGAAAAACAATTTCTCTTTTTTATTTATTTTAAAATCTTGAAAGTTTGGCTAGCTCTATTTTAAATCTGCTCGATCCGAAAGATCTGCGAGAGAAAATTGTAATTTTTACTGAGCTTTAGATCTTAAAATAGATTCAAACTTATCAATATAATTTTCATCAGCAAAGTCTATAAAAAACTGATTCTGCCAGTTTTGAGTTTTCGTTGCCTGTTTATTTTGTGGAATATCCCAGTTCGGATAGACCCTGAAACCTCGTTTTCCGTCTTTGAAATTTGTACTGAGAATTTGATTTTTAATTAAAATATCTTTCGTAAAAAGGAAAAGTCCGAAATTTTCAGATGTTTCGGTTAGAATTAAATAAAGATCGGAAGTGTCTTCAGAAGTAAAAGGTTCTGTTTCTTTAGAAATAGGATCTCTTTTCCATAAAGTGACGAACTGACCAACTTTTGTGGGTGTTACTTTAGCTTTTCTGAATTTGATTTGAAAGGAGTTGAGCTGAAAGTTGCATCCAAAATACTCTTTGGATTCTTGCTCTTGATGTAGATTGGAAATGACTAAACCGAGATTTGAAAAAAGTAATGTTTGAAGTTTCTCGAGTAGGGTAGTCATTGCTTTATGTTTTCGGCTCTTTTACTCCGGTTGAGTAAAAGAGCGGCAGTTTAGGACTGCAAACATAAAAAAATATTAATTGAAATTTGTTAAATAAAAGAACGTGTTTATTAAAAACTAGTTTCTTTCTTTTCTAGCTGTTACAAAATAAGAAGTAACAATAACTGCACATGTAGCGATACCAATATAAGCGATCATAATTTTTGAATTTTTGAATTTTTAAATTATTAATTATTTATTGCGAATTTTATAATTGCAATATTACAACTTTCAAATGACGTGCCAAATTGAATTGTTATGATGTATATCAGTGTTTTATGAGTGTGTGGATGTGTTTTTAGATGAATTTAGTATTAATAGATTGATCGCTTTAGATGTAAAATGTTTTTGTTTTTAATTATTTAATTCATAAAAAATTAAGAATATGTTAATGTTTCTGTATTTGTTGTTTTCAGGTTGATAAAATCAAGGAAATAGAATGTAAAGCATATTAAATGTTCGAAACATCAAAATTTGACTTTTTGGCATTTTATTTTTATGTCATTTTGTTCTCGGTTTTCCAAAAGGATTGTAAGAAAGTCCTACATTGAAATAAAAAGAAGGCTTTGCGTTGGATTCAAAAATATAATTTTTCTGAGATTCTTTCTTTTCAAAAACTCTTGAATTTGGTGTTGCTCTGAGTCCGGTTTTTAATGTTCCGATAAAATTTCCACCTAAATGATGTTCATAAATTGCTCCGGAATTGATTTCCAATTGCCTGAATTCGTATGTTTTTCCTGACGGATAAAGATAGAAAGAAGTAGTATCCATCTCGGTTCCGAAAGAAATTCTTCCGTTTGAAAAAATATCTTTTCTCACTAAAACTTTCTTAGGTAAAATAATATCTGCAACCCAGCCATTATCAAATTTATGTTCATAAGTAAAAATCGGTAGCGCAGGAATTGGTGTACTTGGATCTATTAAAACAGCGACTCCCAAAGTCATTTTAGTTTTTGCATTGGCTTTTAAAACCAAACTTCCAGTTACCATTCCTCTGATTCTTTCAAAACGCTGATCGCTTCCATCAGTTGATACAGTGGCAGAATAAACTGCTATTTTATTGAAAAGTTTTGAAAAATAAGTAACATTAACGGCCTCTGAATGATAATGGAAATTACCTTTATTGATATTTTCATCGGAGAAAATATTGATGTTGTTTTCTGAATTAACAGAAGTGAAGCGATAATTTAATGATCCGCTCAACATCCATTTTCTGTTTTTAATAAAATAAACATTGGCATTCGCTTTTACCTGCTGAAAAGATTTGATTTTATTTTCTGGTAAATCGCTTCCATAAAGTTCTGGTGAAAGTTTATACGGCGTAACCTGGGTAAATTCGATATTTAAATCTCGGGCTTGAGGAAATTTATCGGTCACAAAAGCAACTACTTTATGCGGAATGCTGTCTCTCTTTTGGGCCGAAACAATTGTTGCAACAGGGATAAGTGCAAAAGTGATTAGATTTTTTTTAAATAGGATCATAAAAATTTACTTGATGGCATTAATGGTAGACTGAAAAAAATTGAACATGAATATTCTGTCGTAAAAAGTTTCTATAGCATTTAGCTGAATAAAATCCACATACTTTTCAGCTTTTGAAACATTTTCTTCCTCTACAAAAACAAACCATAATTCCTGAATCTGATGATGATTTTTAAAAAGTTCAGATTCATAAATATCTAAAGCGTGAGAATGCTTCATATCGTAAAATAAGATCCCTTTTTTTACTCCGTTTTCTTCGATGATATTGATGGGGTGGTGGATGTAATCGATCACTTTTAGGCTTTCATTGTAAGATGCTATAAAATGGTGAAGGTCGATAAGCTGAATGACTTTTTCTTCCTGTTGAGAATCGGTCATAAAATAACACTCCTGTGTAATTTGCTCGGTGAGTTTCTGAAAAACGTTTAATTCCATGTCTTGAATAAATTTTACAGGACAAAGGAATAGAGAAAAGGCTTTTGGAATTGGTTTTTTATACCAACTGCCTTACAAATTCTACCAAATACCACGTTTTAAAATTTTGTATAATAAAGTACAGGGTTTGTATAATAATATGCTGTTTGATGACGTTATTAGTTATTTTTGTTTACAATTAACAAGGTCAGATATTTTAATGAATTGCAAGTCTAAAGAATTAAACGATACCATGGTGATTGATTTTCTGGTGGAAGATCGTTACCGTTTGTTGAGGCACGTTGTTTCTGCGATTTGTTTCTTTATATTTCTGTACTTCGCAGATTTTTGGCATTGGTATAAGGAAGGATATCGCTATTTTGTTTTGCTTTTCGTTTTTGTGTCGTTGATCGGGATGGCATATATTAATATTTATGTTTTGGTGCCGATTTTCTTCTTTAAAACCCGGTATGTAATCTACTTTTTATTGCTTTTCACCTTGGGAATTATTGGTCTCAATCTGATCGGGAACTGTTTTGAGATCTTCTTTGCAGAATATAAAATTGAAGGTCTGGAGAATGATGCCCGAAGAGGCGGACTTTATGAAGGAATAATGATCTGTATTCCTATTATTTTGGTGAGTACAACGGTGAAACTTATTCAGAAATGGACAAAAGATAATAAGAGAATTGTAGAACTGAGCAATTTGACGTTAAAAATGGAACTTAATGAATTGCGAAATCAGATTAACCCACATTTCTTATTTAATATGATGAATAATGTGAAAGCTTTAATAAGAACAGATCCTGAAAAAGCAACGGTTGTCATTATGAAGTTATCAGAATTTCTGCGTTACCAGCTTTATGAAAACAACGAAGAAAAAACTTTACTCACTTCCGAAATTGATTTTTTGTCTAATTTTCTGAACCTTGAAAAAATCAGAAGAGAAGATTTTCAAATTTATATTGATAGCAAAACCGATAAAAGAACTTTAAACAGCACCTTTATTCCGCCTAATTTATTTACCACATTTGTAGAAAATGCCGTCAAACACAGTGTAGACATCAG
>Ga0256781_1000280_pt1 | contig 10818 bp, 7 predicted proteins | sample MC6MC0932MT_FD_186055 | JGI IMG/M metagenome (GOLD analysis project Ga0256781, IMG submission 186055) | Metatranscriptome of enriched soil aggregate microbial communities from Iowa State University, Ames, United States - MC6-MC0932-MT... | ecosystem: Environmental > Terrestrial > Soil >...
CGGTTGCCCGAAACAGTCATCACGGTGATGGTATTGAAACGCAGAGTTCTTCCAGAGTCTGGTTTGATCTCGGTCTTGCGACCAAAATCCGCCAGGACCCCGCCGTCTGCGTTTCCCTTCCTTCAAATTCAATTGTCAAAGAGCAAACCCGAGAACAAAAACTCGACCGGCGGCGAACCACCAGCTTTTTCGAAGACGACAGAGGCTCGACCGGTTGACCCGGCTCAGAAGCCTCGGAGTTTCGAGAGTTTGATGCCCTGCGAGGGCGGCGAGCAGTGGTGCCCGCCAGCGATGTCCCTCTTAAACAACATCGCCGCCCGGGAGTCAACACTCGTTTTGAAAAAACTTCACATTTTTTGCACTGCACGCGATTCCAAGGGAAAATCGTTATATTTCAATGGGTGCAGCGCGCTCCCCGAACCTCGTTCAGGACCGTCATTAGCGACTCCCTCTTTGCCCTGCCCGCCTTGATCGTGCCCCGATTATTACCCAACCTCCTTAACCAGCGTATCGCGGCCTCCGAGGGGAACGGTTGCTCGCGAAATTGTGCCGAACGCGCGAGCCTGGATGCCCTGAACGCTGGCAAGCAATTGCAAAAGCCGGCGCTAAATGGCTTTCTTCGTCGGCAAAAGCGTTTACCTGAATAGCCTTGGCAGGGGGGAGACTGCTGCGGGTGCTACAGCGCCGTAGGAAGGTTCCGGAAGCGGCCGAGCGCGCATTCGCGCTCGATGATGAAACGCGCCTGCTTCCGACCAACACCTATGCCGGCCGCGGCGGCAGCTTTTTCCAACACATCTACGAACAAGAGAATTCCGAGACGCATCCGGGCGGCCGCTTTCGCTGGATCCTGAGCACCTGTCTTGCCGCAACGGTCGGAGCCATCGCCATTCTGGTGGTCGTCTATGGCTCGACCGATAATGAGGCCACGACTGACGGCCTTCTGCCGGCATTGAGAAGCATCGGCGAAGGGGCGCTGATCCCGCAGATTGCCTTAACGCCGAAAAATGCCGGCGGCCTGAAGTGGATCGTCCCCAAGGCCGATCGGCTGCAGCTGACGACCGGAGCCCTGTCGACCCGCTACATCATTCACGAGTCGACCAAGAGCCGTCGCGACAGCCGCGAGTACGTCCGGCAAAAGCCCTACGCCCGCATCGTCGTGCGCCTGGCGCCCGTGCCCGCCGATAAAAAAGCGGACATTCCGCCATTCAATCCATTCAAGCTCTACGCCAGTGGCAAGGCCGCCGACACCGATGAGGATGCCGACAGGAACGCCGGCAGCGGTCTCTCTCGCTCTGATGTTTCTGTCAAAGTCGTTGAGCTACTTGGCGGCATCCTGCCGGAAGAAGATGGTCAGGAGCTCGATACTCAGGAAGTTCAGGACATTGTCGAACGCAGCGCCAACGCGGCAACGAACGGCCTACCGTCCGATGGCTCCGGAGCCCCGCTGGATGGCGTCTCGGGCGCAACTACCGCCGGACCGGCCGTCCCGGCCGATGCCGGCAGCGCGTCGTGGGAGCCAAACGCCACGACATCCGACAGCCTGAACACGACCGACATTCACAAGACGGTCGAAGCGCCGGAAGATCTGGCGGACGATCTCGAAGGCGGCGAAGTTATCGTCGTCAAGGTTGGCCCCAAGGATACGCTCGCGAAAATCCTCACCAAGGCCGGTGCCCCCGAATGGGACGTGCACAGCATGATTGATGCGGGGCATGCGTTTTTGCCGGAAAACGCACTTGTTCCGGGCCAGGAAGTTCGCATCACGCTGGTTCCGTCCTTGGCTGATCCGAACAAGAAAGAGCCGGCCCGCTATTCGATTTTCTCCGACGGACACGATCATCTCGTCACCGTCAGCCGCAGCGCCGCCGGCGAGTTCGTAGGCTCGTCCCAACCGCCGTTCAACGCCGAATTGCAGCAGCTCGTGAATAACGACGGCGATGATCCGCAGAACTCCAGCCTATATGCGGCTGTCTATTATGCGGGCCTGACGCAAAATCTGTCGCCGGATACAATCACGCAAATCCTGCGGATCAATGCGTTCGATGTCGACTTCCGCCGCCGCGTCCGGCCCGGCGATACGCTCGAAATGTTTTTCGACATGAAAGACGAGCAATCGACCGATGGACCTCCGGGCGAGTTGCTCTACAGCGCCATCAACAGCGGCGGTGCCCTTTACAAATTCTATCGTTACCGCTCGGACGACGGCGTCATCGATTACTACGACGGCGACGGCAACAATTCGAAAAAGTTTCTCTTGCGCAAGCCCGTGCGCGGCACCGAAGTGCGCCTCACATCTGGCTTCGGCGTCCGCTTTCACCCGCTTCTCAACACACGCAAAATGCACACCGGCGTCGATTGGGCGTGCGCGTCGGGCACACCGATCATCGCGGCCGGCAACGGCACGATCGAGGAAGTCGGGCGCAAAGGCGCTTACGGCAATTACATCCGCATCCGCCACGCCAACGGCTATCAGACAGCGTACGGCCACATGAGCCGCTTTGCCAACGTGCGTCCGGGGATGAAGGTCCGGCAGGGCCAGATCATCGGCTACGTCGGATCGACCGGATTATCGTCGGGCCCGCACGTGCACTTCGAAGTGCTGGTCAACAATCGCTTCGTCGATCCGATGTCGATTCAGGTGCCGCGCGAACGCAAGCTCGACGGTCCGGACCTCGCCGAATTCCAAAAGGAACGTGCACGCATTGACGAGTTGATGCATCGCGCGCCCGTCATGACGCAGAACAAGTAGCGAAGCACCGGTCTTCCCCGCGCCAACTCCATGAGCTTCGATATTCAAGTATCGAGCACATAGTGCGCGCCAAAACCCGGGCGGCGACGCACGTCGTCCGGCCAAAACGAATCGCTCAAAAAATGCTATAGCTCGCACGGGGAGGTTCGCGTGCAACTGATATGAGGGACGAACCCATGAAAATGTTTGCCGGTCTTGTTGTCGTTTCCGCCGGAGTTCTCCTGTCGCCGGTCGCCGCGAGTGCGCACGAACGTGTGACGGACGCGGCCTTGGGCGGACTCGCTGGTGCCGTGGTCTTCGGACCGGTCGGCTTGGTCGCCGGCGGCGTTATCGGCTATACGGCGGGACCGAAAATTGCCTGCAAAATTGGTGCGAAACGCTGCTACCGGCGCGGGCATTATAAACGCCACCGTCGCGACAGGTAACGTCGAAGGCGGACGACCAATCGTCGTCGGCTGAAATCCATGCGTCTAAACAAAACGCCAGAACTCCCGTCCTGGCGTTTTCTTTTTTCAAGCGTTAGCGCTGCCCGTTCACCACCAGCACAGTCCGATGCAATAGACATGGGGGCGGTAGTACGCACGCGCATGCGGCCGGTAATACGAACGATAATAGTAATGCCGATGGCCGTAATGACGCTGCCGCCAGGCATGGCGATGACGCCAGTGGCGATTGTGCAAATACCGATGGCGCCAATGCCGATGATGGCGATGCCGAGCGTGGTGGCGCCACCAACGGCGATGATGCACGTTTCCGCAATGGCGATATCCGTGACGCCACCAGCAGCGATAGCGCGCCTTCTGGACGACCATCGCGTCGGTCTGCCCGTTTTTGAGCGCCAGCACGCCGGTTGAAAGTTGTGCCGCATCGGCGCGCGGAGCAAAGGCGCCAAACGCCAGAGCCATCGCGCACCACAGCGCGACCCGTGAAAGCAGTCTTCTCATACGTATTTCCCCCTACTCACCAAGCAGCCCGTCAGGCAGCGCTTCCGTCACTGCCCCAGGCGGCTGCGAGCGATACTGCATCTGAGAGAGATGAGCACAACCGATATATGCGACGCCGCAGCGAGTTAGCGCGCCTTGCTCAAATTGTGTTGCAGCTACGCGCCACCCACGCAGACCAGCTGGAGCGGCATTCGCGAAGGCTCAATCCGAAATACCTATCCGCGCGCGCCGGCAATTCCGGCAGAGGCGGACGCACCGAACGTCCGGCGAAATTCACGCGCAAAATGCGCTTGATCGGCATACCCGGCGGCGTGCGCGGCGTTCGTGAGGTTGGCGCCCGACACGATCTCACGGATGGCCCGCAGCATGCGCCTCCATGCGCGGTACCGCCGAAATGGAATCCCCGCATCGGCCGTGAAGAGGTGCTGAAAGCGCGAAGCCGAAAGCCCGACCGACCGGGCGGCGTCATCGGCGGAAGCACCCGCCATCGCGCTCGACTGAAGCGCGCGAACGACGCGCATGATCCTCAAATCGAGGTCGCGCCGCTCGCGTGGACGAGCAGCCTGCACGAGATCGATCAGTGCTTCCCTCGCCCAAGTGGCACTGGACTGATCTTCGTAGAGCAACCGGAGCGCCCCCAAGTCATCCGCATGTCCATGAAGCACGCCGTCGAATTCATCCGCGTTGCTCACGAGTGGCGCGAGCACTCCAGCCCCGCCGACGGTTGGCTCGAGATAGATGACGGAGAGAGGCTCGCCCGCCATGTCGAACTCATACAATCGCCCAGCCGGAACCAACGCTCTCCGGCAGACCGCCCAATGCCCCTTTTCACTACGAAACCGGAACGTCCCGTAAAGGCCCGTCAATAAAACCGGCACGCTGTGACTGTGGAGTTGATTGTGCCGAAGCGGTCCGGCAAACGTCGATAGCCCTTCACCGACATACCAAAGTGGACGCTGATCAACCGCATTCGAGATAGCACGTTTGTACAATCGTCGTTCCCTTCGATCCAATACGTTCACGGATAGTCCCAACAATCATGGACATCCGCAAGCATGACGAACTCTAGGGAATTGATGACGAGGCGACACCTGTTCGGGCTTGGCGCGATGGCGGCAACCACTTTGTGTGCGTCGCATGCGTTCGCGGCGGCGCCCATGCTCGGCATTTCGATGCCCAAGAGCTGGCGATATAAGCTCGGCGCGTTTGAGATAACGACCATTATGGATTGCGAGTCGTTCATCGACGGACCCTACCCGCTCATCGGCGCCAACGCGACGGAAGCCGAGGTCCGCGCTGTGATGCGCGCCAATTTCGTGCCGGAGACACGCTATCAGCCGGGATTTTCTCCCACCGTCGTCAATACCGGCAAGGAGCTTATTCTGTTTGATACCGGAAACGGCGCCACCGGTTTCATTCCGCGACCGAAAGGAGGTTGGCTGAAGGATCAACTCGCGCCTGCGGGTTTCAAGCCGGAGGATATCGACGTCGTCGTTCTCAGCCACGGCCATCCCGACCACGTCGGCGGCATCATGGAAGGCGATAAGCCGCTTTGCCCGAATGCGCGCTACGTCATCTCGGCGACCGAATATGATTTCTGGGCGCCGGAAGGCAAACACTCAGGCGACCTGGAAAAATTCGCTGCCGTTTTCCGTGCCAGCACGCGCCCAGTGGCAGACCGCTTCAGCATGTTGAAACCGGGCGACGATGTCGTCACCGGCATCCGATCGATAAGCGCGCCCGGCCACACGCCCGGCCACCTCGCCTTCATGATCGAAAGCGAAGGCAAGCAAATCCTCTTCTGGGGTGATTGCGCACATCATCACGTCGCTTCGCTCGCGCGGCCCGATTGGTATTGCGTTTTCGACACCGACAAAGAGCAAGCCGCCGTCACGCGCCGCAAAATTTACGACAAGGCTGCAACCGAACGCTATCCGGTGATCGGCTACCATATGCCGTTTCCGTCGATCGGCTATGTCGAGCGGCGCGATACCGTCGCCTATCGCTGGGTCGAACATTCGTTCCAACTGTATCCGTGATAAGTCGGCGCACAAACCCATCCGCACACGGATCGCGTTTCTCCAGACGTATCGCATTTTCTTCTGACGCAAGACGACGAGAGCCCTTGGCATCGCGCGTCAAAAAACGAAAACAAGTTGCGATAAAATTTCCGCATTGGGCCGAAGCCGTTGAAACAGCTTCGACCCAAATTTTGCAAAACGAATTGCGCATTTTCTCCGGCGAAACTTGCAAAAAACACGTGCGTTGCGACCACGCGAAACTCGACCGCGCCGATAATCCACTTAGACTGCGTGCACACCATGCGGCTGACGTGGTTCGACAACGCCTCGGCAAGCCCAAACGAATTTTCCATGCCGACAGCACGAGGAGCTTCGGGCTTGCTCTCGTTTATCTCCCGCTACATGAACTTGCAAAATCCGAATCGCGTCGACCTCTACGACGATGAAAATGCACCCGAAGCACGCTTCCGGCGCATCCGCTTTGCACGCCTCATGCCGATCATCGAACGCATCGTGCGTGAGAAGTCGAGCTGCCGGATCGCCGATCTCGGCGGCACGCAATACTACTGGCACATGGTGCTCGACCAGCTGCGCGGCAAAAACATCAAGATCGTCATGATCAACATCGAGCCGGCTCCGCTGACGGTGCCGGAAATTTTCGTCAATGAGCTTGGCGACGCCACGGCGTTGACCGGCCACGGCGAAAATACGTTCGACCTCGTGCATTCAAATTCCGTTTTGGAGCATGTCGGCGATTGGCGGAACATGCAGAACTTCGCAGCCAATGCCCGCCGTCTTGCGCCGAACTACTACGTACAGACTCCGAATTTCTGGTTCCCGATCGAGCCGCATTTCCGGCGCATCGGGTTCCAATGGCTGCCCGAACAGATTCGCTATCGCCGCTTGATGGCGAACAGGCTCGGCTTCTTCGACAAAAGCGACACGCTGCATGACGCCGTCTCGACCGTGCAGTTCTGCCACCTGATCGACCGCAGGCAGTTCGCCGCCCTTTTTCCCGACGCCGCCATCGAGAACGAGAAATTTCTCGGCCTCACCAAATCGTTCACCGCCATTCGCGAGCACGCGCGAAGTTGAGAGCTCCATTGCGCCCCACGCGAACGCATTAGCAGCAATCGCTCTATAGCGACCGCAATAGCTCTGGGGCAGCCGCACACCAAGTTCGATAGATCATGAGTGGCCGCGCGTTCCACGCGGGAACCGCGGCCCCGCCCACGATCGAGCACCAATATCGAACGCAGGAGTTCTCAGATGAACCAGATGATTCCCACCGCTCAGCAAAAGATAAACGCCAACCCACTCAACACCGCAAACCCGGTGAGATCGAAACCCGACGAATTGGTCCCCTCGCGCTATGCAGTGCAGATCGGCGACATCGATGTGCTGGTGGTCAGCGATGGCGTGCTGCCGCTTCCAACAAAAATGCTGGGACACAACGCCGACCCTGCCGTCCGCGCGGCCTGGCTGGACGACATGTTCCTGCCGCCGGACGCATTTGATTGGGCGTTGAACGTGGTCTTGGTACGTAGCGGCAGTCAGACGATCCTGATCGACGCTGGACTAGGGTCCGACCCGAACTTGAACTTGCCGCGCGCCGGGCAGTTGATCCAGCGACTGGAATCCGCCGGCATCGATCTAGCGTCCGTGACCGACGTGGTGCTGACCCACATGCACATGGACCACATTGGCGGGTTGCTCGTCGACGGCGTGAAGCAGCAGCTACGTCCGGATCTGCGGATCCACGTCGCGGCCGCCGAGGTCAAGTTCTGGGAGTCGCCCGATTTCTCCCACACCGCCATGCCGCAAGGATTCCCCGACGCGCTTCGGTCGGCTGCCAAGCGGTTCGCGAAAGAGTACCACAACCAGCTGCGGCGATTCGATGAGGAGCACGAGATTGCGCCGGGCGTCGTCGTCCGCCGCACCGGCGGCCATACCCCCGGACATAGCGTCGTCCGCGTGGCATCCGGCAGCGATGCGCTGACGTTCGCCGGTGACGCCGTGTTCGCGGTCGGGTTCGATCAGCCCGACTGGCACAACGGCTTCGAGCACGACCCCGAAGAGGCGGCGCGCGTACGCATCCGTCTTCTGGGCGAACTCGCCAAGACAGGCGAGATGCTGGTCGCGACGCACCTGCCGTTCCCCTCCGTCGGCCGGGTCGCAATCGACGGCGACGCCTTCCGCTGGGTGCCGGTCTTCTGGGACTACTGACGACTTGCCGAGTTCGATCGGAACAGGGCGCGGGCTCTTTATCGATATTGAGTCCGCGCCCTAGACACGACAAACGCGATCGGCGAGGAAAACGCACGAACAGTGGTTATTTTATTTAACCATTCGCGATCGGCATCTCCGTTTGAAGCACGTTTTTCGTTTGACGGACTATTGAGCGCCATACAGACTAATTGCAGATGGGACGGGCTACTGCGCTTCCGGCGTTGCCGCTGGATGATTTGCGTTGGAGTAGCACCATGCTCGCCATTTTGAGAGAAACCGCGTCCCGAATAATTGTCTTTACATTCAGCTTGCTCATTTCGATTTTGGGATTTTCAATTCCGGCCGTCCGGGCCGACGATGCGCCCGCACCGCCTCTCGTCAAACAATTGAACAGCGGCAACTGGCTGTCGCAAGGCGAAGCCGAGGCACTTCGCGACGAGCTTTACTATCAGCGCGCTATTTTTGCCTATCAGACCATGCTGCCCGCGCTGAACATCATCGGCATACGTGATGGTTCAGAGGCAATATTTGGCAAAGGCTATAATGTCCTCCCGATCTGGAAGGACCGCATGGACTCGCGGACCTGGGTGCCGACGCCCAATGCCGACGTCATCTATTCGATGAGCTATCTCGATTTGAAGGAAACGGGTCCGCTGGTCGTCGCCGCACCGCGCGACGTCATCGGCATGTTCACCGATTTCTTCCAGCGCACGATTACGGATGTTGGTGCGATCGGACCTGATCGTGCGCGCGGAGGCCTCTATCTGCTGCTGCCGCCGGATTACGACGGAGAAGTCCCGAAAGGTTATTTCGCGTTCAAATCGCAGACCTACAACGTCTTCCTGTTCTTCCGCACGATCATGTCCAAAGGCGACAATGGACCGGACCCGAAACCGGCCGTCGCGCTTGCGGAGCAGACGCGCGTCTATCCGTTGTGGGCGATGGAGAAGGACGTCAAGCCGATGCAGTTTCCGAACGGCAGCGGCAAGCGCATCAACATGATGTATCCGGTCGACAATACGTATTGGACGAAGCTCAAGGCGTTTGTCGATTACGAGCCGGTGTCCGCCATCGACCCGGAATTGCGCGGTGTGCTGGCCTCAATCGGCATCGTCAAAGGCCAGCCGTTCAATCCGAGCGCAAAGCAGCTGGAGCTGCTGAAGAAGGCTGTCGAGACCGCGCCCAAGATGATCATGGCGTTGCGCCAGCTCGGCCGGCCGGACGAGCGCGACCGTTACTACAAAAATCGGCAATATCTCAACACCTGGGCGGGTGGCACTGCCGAATGGTTGCAGGACGGCTATCTCGATGTGAACCAACGCGCGAGTTATTTTCAGGTCGCCTATGCTTCGGCTCCAGCGATGGTCATGCGCACTCTGGGCGCAGGATCGAAATATCCATTCACGTTTAGGGACGCGAAGGGCGAATTTCTCAACGGCTCGAATACATACAAGCTTCACCTGCCGCCCCATCCTCCGGCCGCACTCTTCTGGGCCGTGACCGCTTACAACGTCACCGACGGTACGATGGTGGAAGCGCCGCAACTCATGCCGTCGATCAATGGGTTCAACAAGATTGCCACGAACGGCGACGGTTCGATCGACTTGTGGTTCGCGCCCCAGAAGCCCGCAGACGCGCCAGACTCCAATTTCATCCAGACCGTCGGTGGACGGAATTTCCTGGTGGCATTGCGCCTATATGGCACCGGCGTCGAGTTTTTCGACCAAACCTGGAAGCCGGACGACGTTGTGAAGGTCAACTGAAGCGTTATCGCGTGGAGAAGAAACATGCCTGTCGTCTCGGTTTGCGGGAAAGGTGTTCGATATGACACTTGATAAGCAACTCGTTCGTTCGGCCCTTTTGATTGCCCTTGTAAGCGCTGCATCGCATGCGAAAGCAGAGAGCGTCAGACCATCACCAGTGTGGGCCGTCGCAATGCCGGACGGCCCCGTTGCCCAGACAAAAATCACGCCCGAGTATGCGGCCCTTGTCACACGCGATGCCTTCTTCTGGTCCTGGCCGCTGGCGAACATTTACAATCGCCGCCTGACCTTCGAGCCGATCAAGGAGTTTTCGCTCATGGGGGGCATCGTTCCCGTTGCTCCTCACAATCGCCTCACGATGCTCACTGATTATATCGATCCGGGCGAACGCATTGTCGCTTGTCCCAATCAGGACGTCGTCTATGGCAATGGTATTTTGGCACTCGATAAGTCGGCGGTGATCATTCAGGTGCCGGATTTCGGTGACCGCTTCTGGGTTTATCAGATCGTCGATACACGCACCGATAGCTTTGCCGATCTCGGCAAGATGTACGGCACGACTCCCGGCTTTTACCTGCTGACGGGGCCTGACTGGAAAGGCGAAGTTCCGAAAGGGATCACCAGGGTCTTTCGAGCCACGACGAATTCCGGCGTCGTCATTCCTCGCGTTTTTCAGGCAGACGACGCCGGCGATAAGAAGGCCGTTCAACCGCTGATCAGCCAGATCATGATGTATCCGGTGGCGGAATTCGACGGCACGATGAAGAGCAACGATTGGAGCACCGCCAAGAAACTGCCGTCGGCTTCGGAAGGCGCCGAAGAAACGAAGTGGGTGCCACCCGAGAAGTTCATAGATGTGCTGCCGCTCGTCTTGAAAGATGTCCCGCCGCTGCCCGGAGAGGAAGCGCGATATGCGCAAGTGCTCGCGGTGCTGGATGCGGCTGAAAGCAATCCGGCCATCAAGGCGGCGATGACAGAAGCGGCAAAGGATGCCGACCGCTCGCTCGTCGCGCCCTTGTTTGAATTCCGCAACTATGGCCTGCAACTGCCGCACCATTGGAGCACGATCGTCAACGGTGCTGCGTTCGGCACGGATTACTTCACCCGCACAG